>FWWM01000940.1_pt1 | contig 93230 bp, 100 predicted proteins | sample 2228351 | NCBI WGS metagenome assembly FWWM01 (sample SAMEA103939774, study PRJEB20133) | metagenome | reverse complement strand
GCAGGGACGGCTTAGACACCCAATTTCTTACTTCAGAACAGAGCTTTACGCTACTCCCGCCTACCGCTCAGACACCCCTTGGTGCATAAGAGCGGTTAGTCCTTCAGGAAGTCGGGCACATGGCCCTGATCTTCCGGACCTTCGTTGCGTTCGCGGCGCGGGCCGCGGTCGCCGCCGTCACGGCGGGGGCCACGATCACCGCCGCCATCGCGGCGCGGACCACGGTCGCCGCGCGGACCGCGGTCACCGCCGTCACGGCGCGGGCCACGATCGCCGCGCGGTTCGCGGGGTTCACGCGGCGGGCGGGTGTCTTCCAGTTCTTCGCCGGTTTCCTGGTTCACAACGCGCATCGACAGGCGAACCTTGCCGCGCTGGTCGATCTCGAGCACCTTGACCTTGACTTCCTGGCCTTCGCTCAGGACGTCGGCGACCTTCTCGACGCGCTCATTGGCGATTTCGCTGACGTGAACCAGGCCGTCCTTGCCGCCCATGAAGTTAACGAACGCACCGAAATCGACGAGGTTGACGACCTTGCCGTCATAGATCTTGCCGACTTCGGCTTCTTCGACGATGCCCGAAATCCACTTGCGTGCGGCTTCGATCTGCGACGGATCGCTCGACGAGATCTTGATCAGGCCTTCGTCGTCGATGTCGACCTTGGCGCCGGTGGTTGCGACGATCTCGCGGATCACCTTGCCGCCGGTGCCGATGATGTCGCGGATCTTCGATTTGTCGATCTGCATCGTTTCGATCCGCGGCGCGTGCGCCGACAATTCGGTGCGGGCCTCGCCCAGTGCCTTGGCCATTTCGCCGAGGATGTGCGCGCGGCCTTCCTTGGCCTGGTTCAATGCGGCTTCGAAGATCTCGCGCGTGATGCCGGCGATCTTGATGTCCATCTGCATCGTGGTGATGCCTTCGGACGTGCCCGCGACCTTGAAATCCATGTCGCCGAGGTGATCCTCGTCGCCCAGGATGTCGCTGAGGATCGCATAATCCTTGCCTTCGAGGATCAGGCCCATCGCGATGCCCGACACCGGCCGCTTGATCGGCACGCCGGCGTCCATCATCGCAAGGCTGCCGCCGCACACCGACGCCATCGACGACGAACCGTTCGATTCGGTGATGTCGCTGGTCAGGCGGATCGTATAGGGGAACTCGTCCTTCGTCGGCAGCACGGGGTGCAGCGCGCGCCAGGCGAGCTTGCCGTGACCGACTTCGCGGCGGCCCGGCGCGCCGAAGCGGCCGACTTCGCCGACCGAATAGGGCGGGAAGTTATAGTGCAGCATGAAGTTCTGGTACGACAGACCGTTGAGGCCGTCGATCATCTGCTCGGCATCCTTGGTGCCAAGGGTACAGGTCGCAATCGTCTGCGTCTCGCCGCGCGTAAACAGCGCCGAGCCGTGCGCGCGCGGCAGGAAGTGCGTTTCGGCGACGATCGGACGGATCTGCGTCGTCGTGCGGCCGTCGATGCGCTTGCCGTCCTTCAGGATCGCACCGCGGACGATTTCGGCTTCCAGCTTCTTGGTCAGCTTGATGCCGGCCATGACGCTCTGCGGGTCGAGGCCGTCGGCGGTGAACTGTTCCTTCGCCTTCGCGCGCGCTTCGTTGAGCGCGTTCGAGCGGGCCGACTTGTCGGTCAGCTTGTAGGCGGCGGCAATGTCCTTGCCGATCAGCTTCTTCAGCTTGTCCTTGATCGCGGCATTGTCGTCCGACGCCGCCATATCCCAGGGATCCTTGGCGGCCTGTTCGGCGAGCTTGACGATCGCCTTGACGACTTCCTTGCACGCGTCGTGCGCGAACAGGACGGCGCCGAGCATGACATCTTCCGACAGCTCATTGGCTTCGGATTCGACCATCATCACGGCGTCGTAGGTGGCGGCGACGACCAGGTCGAGGTCGCCTTCGGCAACCTGTGCGTCGGTCGGGTTCAGGATATATTCGCCATCGATGTAACCGACGCGCGCAGCGCCGATCGGACCCATGAAGGGCACGCCCGAAATGGTGAGCGCGGCCGACGCTGCGACCATCGCGAGGATGTCGGGCTCGTTATGGCCGTCATAGCTCAGAACTTGGGCAATAGCGTTGATTTCGTTATAGAAACCTTCGGGGAACAGCGGGCGGATCGGGCGGTCGATCAGGCGGGAAACGAGCGTTTCCTTTTCGGTCGCGCCGCGTTCGCGCTTGAAAAAGCCGCCCGGGATGCGGCCGGCGGCCGAATATTTTTCCTGATAATGGACGGTGAGCGGGAAGAAATCCTGCCCGTCCTTCACCGACTTCGCGGCGGTCACGGCGCACAGGACGACCGTTTCGCCCAGCGTTGCGATCACAGCGCCGTCGGCCTGACGGGCAACCTTGCCCGTTTCGAGAGTCAGCGTTTCACCGCCCCACTCGATCGATACTTTTTTCACGTCAAACATGTGGTTTCCTTCGCCCGCCAGGCCCTATGCCGGGCGGGGCCTCTGATTCCGGGCAATCCGGCCCGGGGCGGTGTAGGGCGTCTGTCTGCCCTATGGCGGCCCCGCCGGATGCGGGAGCGGCCCTGTGACCCGGCTTTTTGCGCGGAGCCAATATGACAGCGGCCCCGGAAGTCCGGGGCCGCCAGAAATTCTTATTTGCGCAGACCCAGCTTCGCAATCAGCGCCGAATAGCGGGCCTCGTCCTTCTTTTTCAGATAGTCGAGGAGGCTGCGGCGCTTGTTGACCATCATCAGAAGGCCACGGCGGCTGTGGTTGTCCTTGTGATGCGCCTTGAAATGCTCGGTCAGCGTGTTGATGCGGTCGGTCAGGATCGCAACTTGGACTTCCGGCGAACCGGTATCGCCCTTTTCGCGGGCATTGTCCTTGATGACTTCGGCTTTGCGCTCGGCGGTAATCGACATATTCGTTCATCCTCGAACATCATGGCTTACAGATTGAAGCCCCGCACGACCTTCAGCGTCCCCGCCGAAACCTCGATCAGCGCCACGGGCCGGTTTTCGGCGTCGCGTCCCCAATAGAGCCCGTCCTGCGTGCTTCCCCCGGTCCAGATGCGACCCTGACGGATCGCCCCTGCCGCTTCCGGGGAAAGGTCCAGAGCCGGGATGTCGACCAGCCCTGCCTCGAGCGGCAGAAATACTTCTGATTGCGCGGCCCCTTGGCCGAACGCATTCAATTTGTCCAGCGAAATCGCCTGCTCGAGCGCAAATGGCCCAGCCCTGGTCCGGCGAAGCATCGTGACATGCCCGACGCTGCCGACGGCGCGGGCGATGTCGCGCGCGAGGCTGCGGATGTAGGTGCCCTTAGAGACGTGCGCGGTGAGGGTCACGGATTGAAGACCCGCTGCCCCGCCCTCGTCACCCCGGCCTTGATCCGGGGTCCATTCAGCATTGGCGGCGATGGATGCCGGATCAAGTCCGGCATGACGAAGCGAGTAGATCGTCACCCCCCGCGCCTTCATCTCGACCGTCTCGCCCTTGCGCGCGCGGTCATAGGCGCGCTCGCCATCGATCTTGATTGCCGAATAGGCCGGTGGCACCTGCTCGATCGGCCCGGTAAAGCGCGGCAGCACCGCTTCGATATCGGCCAGCGTCGGCCGCACGTCGCTCACCGCCACCACATCGCCCTCGGCGTCGAGTCCTGCGGTCTCCGTCCCGAACCGGATCGTGAAGTCATAGACCTTGCTCGCGTCGAGCATCCGCCCGCACAGCTTCGTCGCCTCGCCCAGCGCGATCGGCAGCACCCCGGTCGCCAGCGGATCGAGTGTGCCGCCATGGCCGACCTTGACCTTGCCCAGCCCCGCCTCGCGGCACACGCGCTTGACCGCGCCGACCGCCTGCGTCGAGCCGAGCCCCAAAGGTTTGTCGAGAATGATCCAGCCGTTCATTCGGGCGCGCTAGGGCCGCACGGGACCGGCTGTCAATTTGCGTCGGGCTTTTCGCCCATGACATCCTTCGACCGGTCGCGCTTCGACGGCGGCGGAGCCGAGGTCACGAACGAGGAAAGCGGACAGCGTTCGCCGCGCACGATGATCGCCGCAAAGCGGTCGAGCCGCCCCGCGCCGCGCGTTTCGACACCGATCGCCTGCGCAAAATCGACGTCGCGGCAAAAGCCCGCGAAGGTGCCATAATACCAGTTGCGCCGCCGGTCCTGTATCCAGATGCCGCGGCTGCCATCGGCCTGCCAGTTGCGGATCGAGCTTTCGTTGGGAAAGACGATGCTCGATTCGACGCCGAGCGCGCGCGGTTTCCCGGCCAGCTCGGCGGCCGCCGCGAGCGAAAAGGGAAGCAACGCGGCGGCCAGGGAGAGTGCGAGGTTCTTCATGACGACTCGCTTAGCAGGCGGCTCCTGAACGGGTGCTGACCCTCGTTCGCCCGCCACTGACCCTGCCGGTCAAGCACTGCCGATGGCTTCCGCCGCATCGCGCCGTTTGGCCATGAAATGGCGGCGGCACATCGCGACATAACGGTCGTTGCCGCCGATCTCGGTCTGCGCGCCCTCGACCACCGCGCGGCCGTTTTCGTCGACGCGCAGGTTCATCGTCGCCTTGCGCCCGCATTCGCACACCGCCTTCAATTCGACGAGCGCGTCGGCAATGCCCAGTAGCGCCGCCGACCCCGGGAACAGCTCGGCCGAAAAATCGGTGCGCAGGCCATAACAGAGCACCGGGATATTCGCCTCGTCGGCCAACCGCGCCAGCCCTAGCACCTGCTCGCGCGACAGGAATTGCGCCTCGTCGACCAGCACGCAGGCGAGCGGCCGCCCAGCATGTTCGGTGGTCACCGCCGCAAACAAATCGCTGTCGGGGTCGAACTTGTGCGCCTCGGCCATCAGCCCGATGCGGCTGGTCACCTGCCCCGTGCCGTAGCGATCGTCGAGCGCGGCGGTCCACAGCATTGTGTCCATGCCGCGCTCGCGATAGTTGAAATCCGCCTGCAACAGCGTGGTCGATTTGCCTGCGTTCATGCTGGCATAATAGAAGTAGAGCTTCGCCATGGGCCGGCTATAGTCCGCCGCGAACGAACGACAAGAGCATCAAAGAGGGACGCTGGATGACCGACAACGCCGCCGTGGCCGCCGCACCGCAAAAAGGGTTTCTGGGCTGGATCGAACGCGTCGGCAACCGCCTGCCCGACCCCGTGGTGCTGTTCCTGTGGCTCGTCGGCATTCTGGTCGTCATCTCGGTGATCGCATCGGCGGCGGGCTGGTCGGCACTGCACCCGACCGAGACCGACCCTGAAACCGGGCGGCAAAAGGTAATCGCCGCGACCAGCCTGCTCAGTCCCGAAAATATTTCGCGGCTGTGGGTCGATATGCCCACGACCTTCACCCACTTCCACCCGCTCGGCTATGTCCTCGTCGTGATGCTCGGCGCGGGGGTTGCCGAACGCACCGGGCTGTTCGGCACCGCGATGCGCGCCAGCGTGCGGGGCGCGTCGCCGATGCTGCTGACCCCGATCGTCGCCTTTGTAGCGATGATGGGCAATCTGGCCGCCGACGCCGCCTATGTCGTGCTGATCCCGCTCGCGGCGGTCATTTATCACGCCGCCGGGCGCCATCCGGTTGCGGGCATTGCCGCGTCATTCGCCGGCGTTTCGGGCGGCTTTTCGGCCAACCTGCTTCCCGGCCAGCTCGACGCCTTGCTGTTCGGCATCACCCAAGCCGCGGTCGAAACCGTCTTTGGCACTTGGCAGCCGAACATCGCCGGCAACTGGTATTTCATCGCTGCGATGCTGTTCATCTTTCTGCCCGTCATCTGGTACGTCACCGATCGCATCATCGAACCGCGGCTTGGAACCTATGTTCCGGCCGGGCTGGCGGCCACCGGCGATGCGGGCGAACGCGACCGCGCGCTGACCGATGCCGAACGCAAGGGTCTGCGCCACGCCGGGCTTGCCATGCTGTTCGTGGTCGCACTGTGGGCGTTCTTCACCCTCGGCCCCGGCACGCCGCTCATCGACGAGGCCGGCCCGCCCGAAGCGCGGCTGTCACCCTTTTACCGCTCGCTCGTCGCGGGCTTTTTCCTGCTCTTCCTGCTCGCCGGCTGGGCTTACGGCCGCGCCACCGGCGTCGTCGGCAACCATCGCGATCTGGTAAAGATGATGAGCGAATCGATGGGCGACATGGCCTATTATCTCGTCCTCGCCTTTGCCGCCGCGCATTTTGTCGCGATGTTCGCCTGGTCGAACCTCGGGCTGATCCTCGCCGTGCATGGCGCCGACGGCCTGCGCGCCGCCGACCTGCCCGCGCCCGTCCTGCTTGCCGCGATCGTCCTGCTCACCGCCGCGCTTAACCTGTTCATCGGGTCGGCGAGCGCCAAATGGGCGCTGCTCGCACCGGTGCTGGTGCCGATGTTGATGCTGCTGGGGATCAGCGCGGAAATGACGACCGCGGCCTATCGCGTCGGCGACGGGGCGACGAATATCATCACGCCGCTGATGGTCTATTTCCCGCTGATCCTGATCTTTTGCCAGCGCTGGCAACCCGATTTTGGGCTGGGCAGTCTCGCCGCGACGATGCTGCCTTATTCGATCGGCCTGCTGGTGAGCGGCATCGTGCTGCTGATGGGTTGGGTCGCGCTCGATCTGCCACTGGGGCCGGGTGCCAGCGTCCATATCCCGATCCCGACCACCGCGCCGTAACGCCGACAGGCCCGCGGATTGCCGCGGGCCTGCTTGCTTGACACGTTTAGGCACCCCTCCCATGCTGCGCAGCAAAGGTGCAGCAAGAAAGAACAAGGGAGGGCTGCCATGCGGCTGATGCCGGTGACCGACGCGATGTTCCTGTGGGGGGAAAGCCGCGAGATGCCGATGCACATCGGCGGCATCAACCTCTACACGCTCCCGGAAGGCGTCGATGAGACCGAGTGGCTGAACGACCAGCTCGCGCTGCTCCGCCAGTCGGAAGGCCTCAGGCGACCGTTCAGCGAGGTTCTGAAGCTCACCCCCTTTGGCCAATACGGCCCGATCCGCCTCCAGCCCGACCGCGACATCGACATGCACTATCATGTCCGTGCCTCGGCGCTGCCCAAGCCGGGGCGCTATCGCGAGATGTTCGAACTCGCCTCGCGTCTCCATTCGGGCCTCCTCGACCGCACCCGGCCCCTCTGGGAAATCACGCTGATTTCGGGCCTGCCCAACCGCCAGATCGCGACCTTCAAGAAAGTCCATCACGCGCTGATGGACGGCGCGGCGAGCATCCATTTCTATAACTCGATGCTCTCGCCCGATCCGGACGAGCGCCGCACCGCGTCGCCGCTCTCTGTCGAGGCCTATGAAGCGTATAAGCGCAATTTCCCTGCCCCCAAAAAGCCGCCGCGCCCCGACCTGACCGACATCAAGGCGATCGGCGATTTCCTCAAGGAACAATGGGGCAACAGCGTCGGCGTCACCAAGGCGATGAATCAGTATCTCGCGGCGATGTTCGGTATCGGCGGTGACGGGCTGGTCACGCCTTTTGCCGGAGTGCCGCGCACCAGCTTCAACCGCAACATCACCGGCGCGCGGCGCTTCGTCGCGCAAAGCTGGTCGCTCGACCGCGTGCGCGCGATGGGCAAGGCCTATGACGGGACGATCAACGACGCGGTGCTCGGCATGTGCGCCGGCGCGATGCGCAAATATCTCCAGTCGCTGAACGAGCTGCCCGACAAGCCCTTGAAAGCCATGGCGCCGGTGTCGATCCGGCCCAAGGACGATGTCGATTCGGGCAATTCGGTCGCGTCGGTCACCGCGAACCTCGCGACGCATATCGATGATCCGGCGACGCGGATGGCGATGATCCAGGAATCGATGAACTCGGCCAAGGCGCAGCTCCGAGCGATGACCGCGCAGCAAATCCAGCTTTACACCGCGATCACCAGCTTCCCGATGATGCTCACCGCGCTCACGCGCACCGCCGACAAATTTCCCGCTTACTCGGCAACGATCTCGAACGTCCCCGGCCCGCGCGAGCAGATGTACTGGAATGGCGCGCGGCTCGACGGCATGTATCCGGCGAGCATCCCGGTCGACGGCATGGCGATGAACATTACCCAGGTGTCGAATTTCAAGAATATCGACTTCGGCATCACTGCCTGCCGCCGCAGCGTCCCGCATGCGCAGCGGATGATCGACTATCTGGAGGATGCGCTGGTCGAACTGGAGGACGCGGCGGGGATCAAGGGCAAATAGGCGCCAGCGACCGGTACATCTCGGCCTTTTACACCGCCGCCAAGCCCGCCTAAATGCCGCCGCCATGACAAGCGAGGGGGGATCCGATATGCTCGGCAAATTCGATGCGCTGGACCGGCTGGTCCAGCTGTTGCTGCTGGTCGCCGCGATCGGCGCGATCGCCAATGGCGGCTTCATGCTGATCGATCCGCTCGCCTGGTATGTGTTTATCCCGACCGTCATCACCACCGGACCACCCAACGCGCATTTCATCCGCGACATCGCCCTGGCCTATGTGGGGTCGGGGTTGATCCTGCTCTACGCCGCCGGGCATCCGATCCTGCGCTGGCGTGCCGCGGTGGTCGGCGGGCTGTGGCTGACGCTCCACGGCCTGCTCCACATCTATGAAGTGGTGGCGGGCATTTGCGGCCCCGCGACCTTCTGGGCCGACGCGCCGGGCGTGCTCGGCCACCCCTTGCTGGTGATCGCGGCGCTGGCCATCCTGTTCGTCCGCCAGCGGATCGCCCCCGCAGGCATCCCCGCGCGCCTGTTCGCCAAGGCTGCCGACAAGGCGACCGGCGGCAACAGCCCCTATCTGGCCGACCTGGTCGCCGCGCCCGGTCACGCCGCCGAGAAGTTCCAGCATTTCATGCCCGTCACCGCGCACCGCCACGCATCGCCCGCCGACGCCTTCCACGCCGCGCGGATCGGCGCAACACTCGCCTCCGACTGCGGCCCCTGCGCGCTGATCGCCGCCGAAAGTGCCCTCGGCGACAGTGTCGCGCGCGCCACCGTCAACCGCTTGCTCGCCCGCGACCCGCCCGCCGACTTGGCCGAAGCCTTTGCATTTGGGTCCGCCGTCGGCAGCCACGACCCCGCCGCCGACGCGCATGGCGCGCAGGTCGAGATGCTTTACGGACGCACGGTGCGCTTCGAAATGGCGCTCACCGCCGCGACCGTCACCGCCTATCCGGCGCTCAAACGCGGGCTTGGTTTCGCCAATAGCTGCGCGCTCCACAAGCTGGAGGTTTGACAGGCGCGACCGCACACGACACATCGCGCCGATGACCATCGCGATCCGCCCCGCCATCCCCGCCGACCTGCCGCTGATCGGGCAGTTCATCCGCGACCTTGCCGAATATGAAAAGCTGTCGCACGAGGTGCGCTTCGACGAGGCCAAGCTGGGCGCCAACCTGTTCGGCCCGCGCCCCCATGCCGAAGTCGTGATCGGCGAGCTCGACGGTACGCCGCAGGGTTTCGCGTTGTTCTTCCACAATTTCTCGACCTTCGAAGGACGACCCGGCATCTACCTCGAGGATCTGTTCGTCCGCCCCGCCGCGCGCGGATCGGGGCTCGGCAAGGCGCTGCTCGCGCATCTCGCGCAGCTTTGCGCGACCCGCGACTGCGCGCGGCTCGAATGGAGCGTGCTCGACTGGAACGAACCGAGCATCGGCTTTTACAAAAGCCTGGGTGCGCGGATGATGGACGAATGGACGGTGATGCGCGTCGACGGCGATGCGCTCATCCGGCTCGCGGGATCATAAAGGCTTGTCTCCCCAGAGCTGATCCGCGGTCCACGCCTTCCCCGCGGGACTAACGCGCACCCCGCGGCTTGCGCCGCTCCATCGGCCAGCTCGGCATATGCGCGTCGCCCAGCCGCTTCGCTTCGGCCGCGTCGATGCCAAGTTCGACAAGCGCGCGCTGCAACGCCTCGCCCGGCGGCACGGCGATGTCGGGCAACACGCCCTCGCCTTCCCAATCCTTGCCGGTGACGGGGTCATAGGTCCGCCCGACCGGAATAAACGCACTGTAACCGCCGCCCAGATCCTCGCCGCGCCCGAAATGATTGGCGCCAGCGGTCGGCGCGCCGACCAGCGTCCCGCGTCCCGTGTGCTTCATCGCCAGCGCAAAATGCTCGGCGGCTGACGCACTGGCCCCTGACGTCAGCACATAGATTTTGGCATCGCGCAGCCGCGGATCGGCGTTGGGTGTCGCCCAATGTTCGCGCGCCACCATGCCCGGATCACCCTTTGCCAATCGCATCGACGGGATGCCGGCGATCGGCGATCCCGCCCCGGCGTCGACCGACGCGCGCGTCGCCATCGTCACCAGCCGCGTCTCCTTGCCGAACAGCCAGGGAAAGATGACGTCCATCTGCGACAACCCGCCGCCATTGTGCGTGCGGATGTCAAAGATAATCGACTTCGCATCGGCATGGTCGGCCATGAACTTCGCCGCTTGCGCCGTGACGCCCTCGTCCATCGGAAAGACGTTGAACCGGATGAACGCGATGCCGGGGGCGATCCAGCCAGGCTGTTCGACTGGCACCTTTGGCGGCCGCGGCGTTGCGGCGGCGCCCGCCGACGCGGCCGCGCCTGGTGCCGCATCGGGTATGCGCAGCCGCAGATGTCCATCGGGCGACACGGCGTTCACGTCGGCGTCGATCGCCGCGCCCAGCGCTTCGCCCGAAAGTCCCTTGTATCGCCCAGCGGCAATCGCACCGCGGATCGCCGCCGCATAACGCTTGCCCGTTTCGGGGTAGAGATAGTCGCGTTCGAGCAGCGTGGCATAAGCTTCCGCAACGCCCTCGGCGCTAACCTCTTCCGCCGCCGGTGCTGAAGCAGCCGCCACTGTGACTCCACCTGCGGCACCGACCGCCAACAAAATCGCACCGAACAATTCCACCGAACGAATCATTCCTGTCTCCACTCCAGCCCCGGCCGGAACGAAGTGTATCGCATCGGCAATACAGATCAACTACGTTTGTAGTCATTGACAGTCAACGCTTGCGCGCGAACCACAGCAGCACTGCCCCGACCACCATCGTAACGACGCCGTTGCGCGTCCATACGGTGTCGCCCAGCATGAAGCTGCTCGCCGGCCAGCGGACAATGTCGAGCCCCTGCAACGCCCAGAGGCCGCCAACCAGGATCATTGCGACCCCCAGAATCGCCAGAACGCCCTTCAATGCTCCCATGCTGCCCTCCCTATCGGCGCTGCAATCCGATCAGCGGTCGCAGCCAGCCGATGCTGCGCCCGATCGCATAGAAAAGCCAGCATCCGATCATGGTGGCGGCAAGCAGGATCAGAAAGGACGGCAGCGCCGAGACTCCGGCCTTCAGCAGATACCAGCCGACGACGACGATGATCGTCTGGTGGACGATATAAAATGGGAACACCGCCTCGGCGAGCATCGCCCGCTTGGGATGGTCGCGGTTCCACCAGCGATCGGCGATCCCCAGCAGCGCGACGATCGTCGCCCAGCCCTGCACCTGCCGCGCGACATGGAACATCGTGATCGCCCAATCGGGTGCCTTGGTGTCGCCGGGCCATGTCCATTCAACCCAGCCGATCGGCAGAAAGGCAAGGACCGCAATGACGGCGGCCGGCTTCCAGCAGCGTGTCACTCCGGCAAACAGCACCGGGCGCACCCGCAGCAGCCAGCCAACCCCGAACGCTGCGAGATAGTGGAGATGCGACGGCCCGTCGTCGAACAGCGCGTGGGTTTCGTCATGCTCGGGAAAGGCGGCATAGACCGCGAGCCACCACAGCATCGGGACGACCAGCAGCCCCCAGCCGCCCAGCAGCCTGGCCGCACCATCGGCGATCCGTGCCCGCATCGCGGCCGGGACGACGGCGAGGAGCAGTGCCGCCAGCATCGTGTAGGCCCACAAATAGACGACGAACCACAAATGTTGCCACGTCGGCAGGATGATCCCGTCGAGCGCCCCGAAGCGAAAATAATCCGCCGCCCAGAAATGCAGAAAGCCATGCGGATAGCCGTGCTGGCCGACCAGTTCGACCCACGGCTGCGGCGGGATGACGACGATGATCGCGAACAGCAGCGGGATCAGCAGCCGCGCGCTGCGTGACCGCGCGAACGCCCCCGCGCCGCCCAGCTTGGCCAGCAACGCTGCGCTCGCATAGCCCGAGACGAGGAACAGGAGGCCGAGCCGCCAGCCATTGGTGGCGTACATCGGCAAGGCAACCCAGTCGATTGTCGGGTCGATCTTCACGTGCCAGCCCCACGGCACGAAATACATGCCGATATGATAGAGGATGAGCAGCGCAAAGGCTGCGATCCGCAGCCAGTCCATCCCGTAATGGCGTTGCGTGGTCATATTGCCCCTCCCCAGCCTCCACCCGTCATCCCGGCAATGGCCGGAGAATCTCGCCGTGGTGATCCGGCGAAAGGTCAAGATCTCGGCGTTCGCCGGTATGCAGGAAACGTCTCGACGCTCCCGCTACACCCCGCAACTACGTCGTGCGTCACCCTTCGTCTATTTCAACCTGTGCCACGCCAATTCAGCAAATTCACACAACAACGGCCGCGTATCCCTCGGGTCGATAATATCCTCGACCCCGAATTTTTCGGCGGTGCGGAACGGCGAGCGCACGCGGTTCAGCCGTGCCCTGATCGCCTCCAGATGCGCCGCCGGGTCCTCCGCCGCCTCCAGCTCGCTCTTGTACGCCACCTCGACCCCACCCTCGATCGGCAGGCTGCCCCAGTCGCCCGACGGCCACGCAAAGCGGTATTGGAAGCGCTCGGCGTTCGACATCGCGCTTCCCGCGATCCCGTAAGCCCGCCGCACCACCACCGACGCCAGCGGCACCGTCGCGCGATAGATCGCGTTCATCGCCTGCACCCCATACCGGATCGTCCCCGTCCGCTCGGCCTCGCCGCCGATCATGAAGCCGGGGTTGTCGACCAGATGGACGATCGGCAGCCGGAACTGGTCGGCGAGCTTGACGAAGCGCTCGGCCTTCTCGCTCGTCTTTGCGTCCCACGATCCGCCCAGATAGGAAGGATCGCTCGCGAGCACCGCGACCGGATAGCCGTCAAGCCGCGCGAACGCCGTGATCACCGCTCGCCCCCAGCGCCCGCCCATCTCGAAAAAACTGCCCTTATCGAAAACGGCGTCGGCGATGCGCCGCATCGAATAGACCTGCTTGGCCTCGCGCGGCACCGCCGACAGCAGGCTCTCGTCGCGCCGATCAACCGGATCGCTGCACGCGGTACGCAGTGCCCGATCATGGATCGACGACGGCAGGTACGACAGGAACCGCCGTGCCGCCGCGAACGCTTCGGCCTCGCTCGCCACCTCGTCGTCGACGACGCCATTGCGCGTATGAACATCGGTCCCGCCCAGTTCCTCGCGGTCCAAAGTGTCGCCGATCGCCGCGGCGACCGCCGGTCCCGCCGCGAACAGCTGCGACAGCCCGCGCACCATCACGCTATAATGACTCGCGACCACCCGCGCCGCGCCAAGTCCCGCGGTCGGCCCCAGCGCCAGCGCCACCACCGGCACCGTGTCGAGATTGGCAATAATCTGGTCCCACCCCGGCACATGCGGGATATAGGTATAGCCCATATCCTCCAGCGTCTTGACCGACCCGCCGCCGCCGGTGCCGTCGATCATGCGGATCAGCGGCAGCCGATATTCATGCGCCATCGCCTCGCACTGCACGAACTTCCTGTGCAGCGCCGCATCGGCTGCGCCGCCGCGGACAGTAAAATCGTCGGCGCTCGCAACCACCGGACGGCCGTCGATATTCGCACGACCGAAAATGAAGTTGCTTGCAGCAAGGTCTTTGAGTTCGCCATCGGCGCCATAGGCGCCGCGCCCCGCGATCTTGCCGATCTCGCGAAAGCTGCCCGGATCGACGATCGCATCGAGCCGCGCCCGCGCATCCATCTTGCCGCGCCCATGCTGCCGCGCGACCTTTTCCGCGCCGCCCATCTTCTCGGCCATCGCGCGGCGCGCGGCGAGTTCATCGATCTCTTTTTTCCAGCTCATGGCGCAAAGGCTATCTTACGTTGACGGAAACGTCATCCGAAACCTATCGTCCAGACATGACGCGTCCGATCATCCTCGTCCTCGCTGCCGCGATGCTCGCAATACCGCCCGCCGGTGCAGCCGAACCACGCACGCTCCCCGGCGTCGAGGATGCGTATAAGAGCACCGCCTTTGTCGCCGATCCGATGCCCGCGATCGACGCGGCGCTCGCTGCGGCCAAGCAATCGGGCAAGCGCGTCCTGCTCGTGATGGGTACCGGTGGCTGCCACGACAGCGCGTGGTTCGCCAACCTCCTCGCCACCGACCGCTTCGCCCCCGTCCGCGACCGCTACGAAATCGTCTATGCCGACATCGGCATGCCGCATGTGCGCGGATGGGGCCGCAATCCCGAGGTTGCCAAACGCTTCCGCTTCAAGATCAAGGGCACACCCACCGTCGCGATCCTCGACGCCGACGGTACCGTCCTCAATCGCAAGGCCGCGCCGAAATGGCGCAACGCCGCCAGCCGCAGCGACGACGACATCTATAACGAACTGATGAATTAGGGAGAGCGATATGACCGAGATGAACCTTGCGGGGCGCGTCGCGCTCGTCACCGGTGCCTCGCGCGGTATCGGCCGCGGCATCGCGATCGGCCTTGCCGAAGCGGGCGCCGATGTCGCGGTCAACTACACCCGCGGCGCCGAAGCCGCCGCAGAAACCGTCGCCGCGATCGAAGCACTCGGCCGCAAGGCCAAGGCCTATCAGGCGTCGGTCACTGACGAGGCCGCCTGCGCCGCGATGGTCGCCGCGGTCGAGGTCGACTTCGGCCCGATGTCGATCCTGATCAACAATGCCGGCATCGCCAGCAGCGGGCTGTCGGTCGCAGACACCAGCCCCGAAGAGGTCGACAAACTGTTCGCGGTCCACGCCGCCGGCCCGCACCGCCTGTCGCGCCTTGCCCTCCCCCAGCTGCGCACCCACGCGCGTAGCGACATCATCGTCATTTCGAGCATCGCCACCTATGTGAACTCGCCCAACGGCGCGCCCTACACGATGGCCAAGGCAGCGGGCGAAGCCTTCGCGCTGACGCTCGCCAAGGAGGAGCTGAGAAACGGCGTCCGCGTCAATATCGTCGCCCCCGCGCTCACCGTCAGCGACATGGGCGAAAAACTCTCGCGCGCCGTCACCGGCAACGACGACATCCACCACCTCGCCGGAAAAATGCCCTTCGGCCGCGTCGCCGTTCCCGCCGACGTCGCGGCGGCGGTCGTCTGGTTTGTCTCGGACGCCAACCCCTACTGCTCGGGCCAGAAGCTCAACATCGACGGTGCAGGACAGGCGACGTTTCGGTAAACCGGGAACCTTCTCGCCCCGCCAAAACACGCTCTGGCAAGTGCTTCACACTGCCGCCTGCCCATACCTGCCTCACGGCGAATGTTTCCGCTTTCGGCTGCCCCCGGCTCCGCCTATAGCGCGTCATGCTTCTTTCCGACCGTGTCCTGTTCCTCGACGGCGAGGCACTCGTCGTCGACAAGCCCGCCGGCCTGCCCGTCGATGCGCCGCGCGACGGCAGCCTCAGCCTCGAAAACCATCTCGACAGCCTGCGTTTCGGCTTCAAGCGCTGGCCGCTCGCGGTCCACCGGCTCGACCGCGACACGTCCGGCTGCCTGCTGCTGGCGCGTAATCCCAAGGCGCATGGGCGCTTTACCCGCGCCTTCGAGGATCGCGAGGTCGAGAAACATTATCTGGCAATCCTGGATGGCGTGCCCGAAGCCGATGGCGGCACGATCGACTTGCCGCTGAGCAAAATATCGACCGCCGAGGAGGGCTGGCGGATGGTCGGCGATCCGAAGGGCAAGCCGTCGATTTCGCATTGGGAGAAGCTCGCCGTCGTGAGCGAGCGAAGTCTGCTGCGCTTTCGCCCCGAAACCGGCCGTACCCACCAGCTGCGCGTCCACGCGCTCGAAGGGCTGGGCTTTCCGCTCGTCGGCGATCCCGTTTACGGCCGCGGCGGCACCAAAACGCGCACGCTGCTCCATGCCGAACGGCTGGTGGTAAAACGTGACGTCAAGCCGCCAATAATCGCCGAGGCGCCCTTTCCCGACAGCTTCATCGCGCTCGGGTTCGCCGCGCCGGAGGGAGCCTCGCCGACCCGTGGCTGACCTCCCCGAAAGCGCGATTTCGGAAAAATTCCTCGCCGGGACCGGGCCGGGCGGGCAGAATGTCAACAAGGTCGCGACCGCGTGCCAGCTGCGCGTCAATGTCTACGCACTTGGCCTGCCCCCCGACGCGTATAAACGGCTGAAAATGCTGGCCGGCAGCCGGATGACGGGTGAGGGCGAGCTGATCATCCTGGCGCGGCGTTATCGCACCCAGGAAGCCAACCGCGCCGATGCCCGCGCCCGCCTGTCCGAGTTGATCGACGCCGCGCTGGTGCGCCCCGAACGCCGCATCAAGACCAAACCGAGCAAGGCCGCCAAAGCGCGGCGCGTCGACAGCAAGAAGGCGCGGAGCAGTGTCAAAGCCGGGCGCGGACGGGTGCGCAGCCCAGAGTAAACGGCATGTTTACGATCCTGCGCTAGGACGTTCCGCGACAAGCGAGCGGAGCGATACATGGGCGAAATCGTCAAATCGGTATTGATGGGGCTCGGCTGCCTCAGCATCATGGGCTTTGTCGGTTGCAGCATGATGGGCGCCGGGGTGATGGTCGCCGCCGATCGTGCCGCCGATGCGGCACGTGAAGAACAACGCTCTGAAAATGGACAGAAATCCCCTTGGGATAAATAATCGGCAAGCGGCCGATTGACAGCCGCCTTGTCCAGCGCGATCGCTATCGGGTGACCCGCCTCTACCGCCTCGACGCCCCCGCCGCCGCGATTGCCGCGACCTTTGGCGCGGACGCCGGCGACGATCCATGGACCGGCGATTATGTTGCGCCCGCGCGCCCTGCGCCGGTGATCGTCAGCGACGGTCGCGGTGGCGCGCGCCGCCTTCTCCGCCCGAAGCTGTGGGGCGTCCCGCCCCCGCCGCGCGGCGACCGGCCCGTGACGCACGTCCGCAACCTCACCAGCCCGTTCTGGATCGGGACATTGCGCCATGCCGAACTGCGCTGCCTGATCCCCGCGACCGCCTTTGCCGAGTGGTCGGGGCAAGAAGGCGCGCGCCGTCAGCACTGGTTTTCGGTGCCTTCACAGCCCATTTTCGCCTTTGCCGGGATTCATCGGCAGGGCGAGGACTGGCCCTGTTTTGCAATGCTGACGACCGATCCCAACCGGCTGATCGCCCGGTATCAACCGCACGCGATGCCGGTGATCCTGCACCCCGACCAGCATGGGACCTGGCTGAACGGCGAATGGCGCGACGCGGTGGCGCTGGCGGCGCCCTTTCCGGGCCAGTTGATGATAGTCGCAGACACGCCGCCCGTGTAGCAGAAATTCACCAGTTTTCTTCACGTTGAGGTAACCAGTGGCGCGATAGAAAAGCCACACGAACATAAAGCTGGGATCAAAACAGTGTTGGGAAATCGCATCATCGAAGCCAAGCGACCCGCCGTCACCGGGCGCCGCGCCGAACGGGCGCCGGTCAAAGGACGCGCCCGCTATCGCGAACCGGGGCTGAACCCGTTCGACGTCGAACTGTTCGACCTGTCATCGACCGGGTTTCGCATGGTGACTTTTTTCCGGCCGCAGATCGGCAAGCACATCTGGGTCAACCTGCCCGGGCTGCAACCGCTGGAAGCCATTGTCCGCCGCGCCGACGGCAACAACTATGGGTGCGAATTCGTCCACCCGCTCCACCCGTCGGTGGCGAAGCATTTGCAGGTGAAGCTGCGCTAGGTCGCCTTCGGCGCGTTGTATTGACGAAGAGGTCAGCCGGCTGCCGTCGCCGACTTTTTCAGAATATGCTTCCATTCGTCGGGCGTCACGCGACCGACCGACAGCCGCGACTGGCGGATCAGGTCCATGTCGGCAAGCTTCGGATCGGCCTTGATCGCGGCCAGCGTCACCGGATGCTTGAGCGCCCGCACCGGTTCGACGCGCACCACGACCCAGGGCGACCCTTCATCGGCGGTCGGGTCGGGGAACGCCGTTTCGGTGACCCGCATGATTCCCACACATTCCTTGCCGATATTGCTGTGATAAAACAGCGCCTCATCGCCAACCCGCATCGCTTTCAGGTTCAGTTTGGCGGTGTGGTTGCGCACCCCGTCCCAGATGCCGCTGCCTTCGCGCACCAGCTGCTCCCACGGATAGGCGTCGGGTTCGGATTTCATCAGCCAATATTGCTTGCTCATGGACAGCGGCTTAGCCGAGCCGCGGACGCGGCGGAAGGCGCCTTTTTTCCTTTCGCTACGACGCGGCAGCGCCTAAATCCGATTCATGTCAAAGACGCGCCGGCGCCCTTCGCCATGGCGCGCCACAGCACCAACATAGTGGACCCTACAGCATGACCGCCGCCGTTCCCGTCATTTCCATGTCGCTGCCCGCCGAAAAATTCGCCGAAGATTTCGGAGCCTCCTTTGAACGCTTCGGTTTTGCGATGATCACCGATCATGGCATTGACCCCGCGCTGATCGACGATGCCTGGGCGAAGGCGAAGGATTTCTTCGCGCTGCCCGAAGACACCAAGCGCGCCTATCACATCCCAGGTGGCGGCGGCGCGCGCGGTTATACGCCGTTCGGGACCGAGATCGCCAAGGGCGCGAAGGAAGTCGATCTCAAGGAATTCTGGCACGTCGGCCGCGACCTGCCCGCGGGACACCGGCTGGCGGCGCAGCAGCCGAACAATGTCTGGCCCGCCGAGGTCGACGGCTTCCGCGCCGTTTATGACAAATTATTCGCTGAATTCGACCGCGTCGGCGGCCAGCTCTTGTCGGGCATCGCCCGCTACCTCGGCCTCGCGCCCGATTTCTTCGACGACACGGTGCTCGACGGCAACAGCGTGATGCGCCTGCTCCATTATCCCCCCGTCGAAGCCCCCGCCAAGGGCATCCGTGCCGAAGCGCATGAGGACATCAACACGATCACGCTGCTGCTCGGTGCCGAGGAAGCGGGCCTCGAAATCCTCGACAAGGATGGCAGCTGGCTGCCGGTCAGCCCGCCGCCGGGCGCGATGGCGGTCAATGTCGGCGACATGCTGCAACGCCTGACCAACAACAAGCTTCCCTCGACGACGCACCGCGTCCGCAACCCCGACGCGGGCCGCGCGAGCGTGGCGCGTTATTCGATGCCCTTCTTCCTGCACTTCCGATCGGACTATCCGATCGAGACGCTAGAAAGCTGCATCGATGACGCGCACCCGAACCTGTATCCGACCCCGATCACCGCGGATGAGTATTTGCAGGAGCGGCTGCGGGAGATTGGGCTCAAGAAGTAGGCTGAAGAGGCCGCGCGCGGACGTCTTGTTCCTCGGCGAAAGCCGGGGCCCAGGGCGTTATGGCGCAAGCCTCGCGCTATGGCGCTCTGGACCCCGGCTTTCGCCGGGAACAAGAACATCCGTTCATGGGCAAACCTCTTACCGCCCGCCCCAATACTCAAACACCGCCTGCTGCTGCTCGCGGATAAACCGCGCCGCCGCGGCGCCCTCCCACGGGCCGTCGTACCCCAGCAGCAGGGCCGTCCCCCCGACCCACCATCCCTGCCCCGGCAGCCGGTCGCTTTCGCGCACCACCAGCACCGCAAGGTCGGGTTCGCCGTCGAGCGCGCAGAGGCGGTCGACCTCGGCCAGCGTCTTGCACACCGCCCGCATCTTGGGCCGGGTGAAGCGGAAGCCCAGGTCACCGAGCAGTTCGGAATAGCTGACCGCGCGGCCCTCGCGGGCGGCTTCGGTCAGGATCGCGCGGATGCGCGGGGCGTCGCCGAGCGCGCTGGCGTCGGCGGCAACCGTATCGGCCCCTAACCCTTCGTCTTTGGCGGCCATGGAATGAATCCCGATGTACGCGCGACATAGGCGGCATAGTCGGGCCGCGTCTTGTGCAACCCCTTTTCGAGCAGCGCCTTGCCCGACCATTTGGTGAGGGTAAAGGTCAGGAACAGCGGCCCGATCACGCTCGCCAGCGCAACCCACGGCGCGATATCGGCGGCGATCAGCCACAATCCCCACCATGTCAGTGCGTCGCCGAAATAATTGGGATGGCGGGTGTAGCGCCAGAGCCCGGTGTCGAGCACCCGCCCCTTGTTCGCGGGATTCTTGCGAAACGCATCGAGCTGCGCATCGCCGATCGTTTCGAACGCGATGCCGATCAGCGCCGCGACCACGCCGACGATGGCGAGAATACCGACGCCCTCCGCCGCCGCGCCACTGCTCGCCCAGATGCCGATCTGCGCCGGCAGGCAGGTGATGAACAACAAGGGCGCCTGCGTCAGGAACACGGTGAGCAGCGCCGTCTTGCCCCAGCTCCACTTTTTCGTTTCCATCGTCCGCGCCAGGATCTTGGCATAGCGCGGGTCTTCGCCATGCTTGACCCAGCGCAGCCCGAGATGGATCGCCAGCCGCAGCCCCCACAGGCTAGTCAGCCCGAGCAACAGCTTAGCGTGCAGCGCATCCGACCCCGCCTGCCACGCCGCGCCCCAAGCCAGCAGCACCATGCCGAACGCCCAGAAGGCATCGATGAACGACACGTCGCGGATCGCCACCGAAATCGCCCACAGGATCAGGATCACCCCAAGTAGTCCGGCAAAATTGATCGCCAGCAATAGCAGCAGGTCGGTCATGCACGCATCTCCGTCTCAGGGCTGTCGCCGACAATATCGTCGATCGAGCGCACCGCGCGCTCGGGAATCTTGGGAATGCAGGTGCGATAGACTTCTAGCACTTTCAGCATATCGGCGCGAAAATCGCCGCTGGGCCAGATGAGCGGGCCTAGGCCGCCGGTCTTGGTCCCATAATCCATCATGCCGACGACCATCGGCACCTTTGCCGCCATGGCGATCTGGTAAAAGCCGGTGCGCCATTTCGCGGTCTTGCCGCGCGTCCCCTCGGGCGCGACGGTCAGCATGAATTCGGCGCGGCGGGCAAATTCGCGGGTCATCTGTTCGACCACATTGCCGCCACCGCGCCGATCGACCGGCACCCCGCCCATCTGGCGGATGAAGCCGCCGAGCGGCCAGCGGAACAGCGACAGTTTGGCCATGAAATAGGGACGGATCTTCAGATCGGCGGTCAGCCCCAGGAAATTGACGAAATCCCAATTGCTGGTGTGCGGCGCCGCGATCAGGATGAAGCGCCGCGGTTCGGGGACAACGCCAACGGCCTTCCAGCCGCGAAGGCGGTACATCGCGAGCAGCAAGCGTCGCACAAAGCGGGCCACCGGACCCGGCGGTTCATCGATGATGGCGGTCACGCGGTCTCCTCTACCCGGCGCACGGCTTGCGCGAAAGATCGGGGCTTCGCAAGGGGGTGCGATCGCGGCTTGCGGCGCCCGGCGCTTTCTGCTCCCTTTGCCAAGCGAAACAGGGGGAGAAATTCGATGAAGAAGCTGGCTGTTTTGCTGGTGTTCGCGCTGGCGATGGCGACACCCGCGCTGGCCGCTGATCCGGCACCACGCCCCGACCAGCTGGCGTTTCGTGAGATTTACAAGGAGCTGGTCGAAACCAACACCACCTTGTCGTCGGGCAGCTGCACCCTCGCCGCCGAACGCATGGCGGCGCGGCTGCGCGCGGCGGGCATCCCCGACCGCCAGCTCACCCTGTTCGCGACGCCCGAAAAGCCCAAGGAGGGCGGATTGGTCGCGGTTTATCCCGGCACCTCGAAAACCGCCAAACCGCTCCTGCTGATCGCGCATATCGACGTGGTCGAGGCGAAGCGCGAGGATTGGGAGCGCGACCCCTTCATCATGGTTGAGGAAAATGGCTATTTTTACGGGCGCGGCACCGCCGACATCAAGTCGCAGGCGGCGGTGTGGGTCGACACGCTAATCCGCTTTCAGCAGGCGGGCCATAAGCCCAAACGCACCGTCAAGATGGCACTGACCTGCGGCGAGGAAACCAATGGCGCGTTCAACGGCATCGAATGGCTGGCAGCGAACAAGCGCGACCTGATCGACGCCGAATTTGCGCTGAACGAAGGCGGCGGCGGCGACAGCGACGGCAAAGGCAAGGTGATCGGCCAGTCGGTGCAGGTCGGCGAAAAGACCTTCGCCAATTTCCGCCTCGAAACGCGCAACCCCGGCGGCCACAGCTCGGCGCCGGTCCCCGACAATGCGATCTACCAGCTCGCGCGCGCCGTGACGAAGATCGAGGAACATCGCTTCCCCGCCGAAATGACCGATACGACGCGGCGCTATTTTGCCGAGGCGGGCGCCTTGCGCGCCGATGCCACCGGCGCCGCGATGGTCGCGCTGGCGAAGAATATCGGCGACAAGGACGCCGAGGCGATCGTCAACGAGGATCCGTTCCTGCACAGCAATTTGCGCACCACCTGCGTCGCGACCCTGCTCGACGGCGGCCACGCCGCCAACGCGCTGCCGCAGCGTGCCGGTGCCAACATCAATTGCCGCATCTTTCCCGGCCACAGCATCGAATCGATCAGGGACGAGCTGGCGCGCGTGATCGGCGACCCCGGCGTGACGGTCACCCAGCTGCCCCCCAAACGCCCCGCCCCGCCCGCGCCGCCGCTCGATCCCAAGATCATCGGCCCGATGGAAAAGCTGGTCGCGAAATATTGGCCCGGGCTGAAAGTCATCCCGTCGATGGCCAATGGCTATACCGACGCCACTTTCCTCGGCGCGGTCGGCATCCCGACCTATGGCATTCCAGGCATGTGGTGGGATCCCGACGGCAATGGCGCCCACGGGCTGAACGAGCGGATGGAGGTCAAATCGGTCTATGTCGGGCGCGATTATATGTTCGATCTGGTCAAGGCTTATGCCGACTAGGGCGGTAATCACGCGCGGCGCATCGCGGCCTTTGCCTTGATGCGCTAGCCTTGCTATCGCGCCGCGACCATGGCGACCACCACCGACGATCCCGACAATCCAGACCCCGTTCCCGGCATGACCGACACGCCGTTTGGCAGCGCGCTGTCCGAACGCTATCTGGTCTATGCGCTGTCGACGATCACCGCGCGGTCGCTGCCCGACCTGCGCGACGGGTTGAAGCCAGTACACCGCCGCCTCTTGTGGGCGATGCGCGCGATGCGGCTCGATCCGTCGCAGGGGTACAAGAAATCGGCGCGCGTGGTCGGCGATGTCATCGGTAAATTCCACCCGCACGGCGATGTCGCGGTCTATGATGCGATGGTCCGCCTCGCGCAGGATTTCTCGCTGCGTTATCCGCTCGTCGACGGTCAGGGCAATTTCGGTAACATCGACGGCGATAATGCCGCAGCGTACCGCTATACCGAAGCGCGGCTGACCCGCGTCGCGGTCGACCTGATGCAGGGGCTCGACGAGGGCACCGTCGATTTCCGCCCGACCTATAATGGCGAGGACGAAGAGCCCGAGATCATGCCGGGCCTCTTCCCAAACCTGCTCGCCAATGGCGCCAGCGGGATTGCGGTCGGCATGGCGACGAACATTCCGCCGCACAACGCCGCCGAAGTGATCGACGCGGCGCTGGTGCTGATCGAGAATCCGAAGGCCGAGCTGTCCGAACTGCTCGACCATGTCAAAGGCCCCGATTTCCCGACCGGCGGCATCGTCGTCGACAGCGCCGAGACGATCGCCCACGCCTATGCCACCGGCCGCGGCGGTTTCCGCGTTCGCGCGCGCTTTTCGACCGGCAAGGCCGACGGCGCGTGGGAAGACAGCGGGATCGAAAAGCTGCCCGGCGGCACCTGGCAACTTGTCATCAGCGAGATTCCCTATGGGGTCGCCAAGGGCAAGCTGATCGAACAGATTGCGCAGCTGATCGCCGACAAGAAATTGCCGATCTTGGAAGACGTCCGCGACGAAAGCGCCGAGGACCTGCGCATCGTCATCGAGCCCAAGAGCCGCAACGTCGACCCCGACATCCTGAAGGAAAGCCTGTACCGGCTGACCGACCTCGAAAGCCGCTTCGCGCTCAATTTGAACGTCCTCGATGCGACGCGGACGCCAAAGGTGATGGGTCTGCACCAGCTGCTCAGCGAATGGCTGATGCACCAGATCGTCGTGCTCGTCCGCCGTGCGCAGCACCGCATTGCGAAAATCGACGACCGGCTGGAGCTGGTCGCGGGCTATATCATCGCCTTCCTCAACCTCGACCGGATCATCGAGATCATCCGCACCGAGGACGAGCCCAAGCCGGTGATGATCGCAGAATTTATCCTGACCGACCGGCAGGCCGAAGCGATCCTCAACATGCGGCTGCGCAGCTTGCGCAAGCTGGAGGAAATGGAGCTGAAACGCGAGCAGGCGGACCTCACTGCCGAGCGCGAGGAGCTGGTCAAGCTGGTCGAAAGCCCGGCGCGCCAACGCACCCGGCTGCGCAAGGATCTAGAAAAATTGCGCACCGTGTACGGTCTCGACACGCTGCTCGGCGCGCGCCGCACGACGATCGCTGAAGCCGCCCCGGCGCGCGACATTCCGCTCGATGCGATGATCGAGAAGGAGCCGGTGACGGTGATCCTGTCGAAACGCGGCTGGATCCGCGCCCAGCGCGGCCATGTCGCCGCCGACCAATGGGCCGAATTCAAGTTCAAGGAAGGCGACGAGCTGCTGTTCGCCGCGCACGCGCAGACGACCGACAAGCTGCTGATCGCGGCGAGCGACGGGCGTTTCTTCACCATCGGCGCCGACAAGCTGCCCGGCGGACGCGGCTTTGGCGAACCGTTGCGGCTGATGGTCGACATCGATCCCGAGGCGAAGATTGTCGCGATGATCCCAGCGAGTGCCGACGGCCGCTTGCTCCTCGCCTCGTCGAGCGGCCACGGCTTCATCGCGCAAATGGCCGAGGTCGTGGCCGAGACGCGCAAGGGGCGCAATGTCGTCAATCTCAAGACCGGCGCCCAGCTCGCGGTCGTGCGACCGATCAGTGCGAGCGACGACAGCGTCGCAGCGGTCGGCGAAAACCGCAAACTCGTCGTCTTCCCGATCAGCGAAGTACCGGTGATGGCGCGCGGGCAGGGCGTCATGCTGCAACGCTATCGCGACGGCGGCCTGTCGGATGCGGTCAGCTTTGCCTTTGCCGAAGGATTGAGCTGGGCGATGGGCGGCGACAGTGGGCGCACGCGCACCGAAAACGACCTGGCGCCCTGGCGCGTCGCGCGGGGGGCTGCGGGCCGGATGCCGCCGACCGGTTTCCCGCGCAACAATCGTTTCGGCTGACCGCATTTTCATGTTGCCGTAAATAGCTTCTTTACTCCCGCCCCGTTACGCCATGGCCAATGGGGAAAGGTCGCACAAAACCCGCTGTTATGCCTATCGATAGAACCGGCGAAGACCGGCCCTTGTTGTTCGTCGGCTGGATCGACGCCCTCCCGGTACCGGCGGCGCTGATCCGTCCGCTCGCGCGCGGCAATTTTCGCCTGCACGCGAGCAATGTTGCGTTCGACCGGCTGGGGCTTTCCCCGGCTGGGGCCGACGCCCCTATTGCACTGCTGCGCGCGATCGAACGTGCGGCGCAGAACCCCGAGGATACCCAGGAATTTTCCTGCCAGCTCGGCGACGGGGTCGCGGCGCGCGACCTGCGCGGATCGATCGGACCGCTGCCCACCGAATCGGGCGACGAAAGCCTGTTCCTGCTGACCCTGATCGACCGCACGCAGGAGATGATGACCGAGCGCAATTTGCGCCGCGAACTGGTGTCGGACAGCCTGACCGGCCTCCCCAACCGCGCCGGGTTCGAGGAACTCGTGGAACAGCGCGGCGTCGCCGCCGGCGCCGGGACCGACCACGCGATTCTGTTGCTCGACCTTGCCCGGTTCAGCCGCATCAACGAACATATCGGGCCGATGGCGGGCGACGAGTTGATTATCACCGTCGCACGGCGCCTGAAATCGTCGCTGCGCAGCGGCGACATCCTGGCGCGCACCGGCGGCGACGAGTTTGCGATTTCGACCCGCGTCGCGGGCGGCCGCGCCGACGTCCGCGAGATGGCGCGGCGCATTCGCGGTTGTTTCGACCACCCGTTCCGGATCGGCGAGCTGAAGGTCAGCGTCGATTGCGCGCTCGGCTGTGCGATCCAGTCCGCCGCAGACAGCGATATCGCCGACCAGATCCGCCATGCGCAAATTGCTCTCAAGCGCGCCAAACAAACCGATCGCATCGAAATTTACGAACCCGAATCGGCGATGCTGTCGGACAACCGCTTTGGCCTCGAAACCGAGTTGCGCAATGCGATCGAGGAGGACCGGCTCCACCTCGCCTTCCAGCCGCTGGTCGAGCTTGCCACGGGCAAGGTTGCGGGGTTCGAGGCGCTCGCGCGCTGGGACAAGCAGGACGGCCTGCCGATTTCGCCCAGCGAATTCATCCCGATTGCCGAGGATTCGGGACTGATCGTCCCGCTTGGTCAATGGGCGATCGGCAAGGCAGCGGCGGTGCTCGCCGACTGGGACCAGCAGAATGGCGGCAAGACCGTCGATTGTTATTTCTCGGTCAACGTCTCGGCGATCCAGCTGCTGCGCGACGATGTCGCGGGGGTGGTTCGCCAGGCGCTCGATAAGCACAAGATCGGCGGCGACCGGCTGATGATCGAGCTGACCGAAAGCGCGATCATCGGCGACCCCGATCTGGCGCTGTCGGTGCTCAGCGAGCTGAAGGCGCTCGACGCCCGCGTCGCGATGGACGATTTCGGCACCGGCTATTCGAACCTTGCCTATCTGCAGCGGCTGCCGATCGACGTGCTCAAGATCGACCGCAGCTTTGTCGAACATATGGTCGACGACCGCGACAAGGTGGCGATCGTCCGCACGATCCAGAGCCTGGCCGAAGTGCTGGGCATGCGGACAACGGCGGAGGGGGTCGAAACCGCCGATCAGGCGCGGTTGCTGTCGGCGCTCGGCTGCGATTTCGGGCAAGGCTATTTGTTCGCGCGTCCGCTCGACGGTCCCGCCGCGCTCGATTTCTGGCGTCAGTCGTTGCTGCGTCCGATTTTCTGATCGACCAGTTCGGCAACCCGGTCCGCGCCGGGAAAATCTTCGGCGACCCATGCCGCCTCGACCGCCTTCAAAATCCGCGCGACGTCCGGACCCACGGCGATTCCGCGGGCAACGATGTCGCCGCCCTTCAGCGGTAGCCGCGGCACGGCCCATCCCGCCAGATCCTTTACCCCTGCCGCATCGCCCGCAATCAGGTGGACGTCGCGCGCGGCGTCGATCCCGATCGCATGCGCCAGTTGCCGGATCGGCCGCGCAACGTCGCCGCGATGCGCCGCCACGGCGGCCAGATATTTGCGCTGCCGCGTCGACAGGCGCAGGCGGCTGGCCACCTGCTCCGCGATCGCTGCATCGGCGGGGAGCAGCGCGGCAAGACGGCGATGGCCAACCACCGGCACCCCGGCGACCGCCTCGCTCGCGCACAACCGGTCGAGCGTCCGGGCAAAATCCCGATCGAGTTCGGGCAGCAGCACCGAAAATATGCCGTCCGCCGCCATCCGGCCGACGATCGAACGCGGGTCGGGCAGCGCCAATATCTTGCCCAGTTCATCGGCGATCCGTTCGCGCGACAGGCTTTTGAGTGACTGGCGCGCCGCAACCACGGCGGCGTGGCTTGCGGGCTCCAGCTCGCCGCGGCCGAAGCGCGCCGCAAAGCGATAGAAGCGCAGGATGCGCAGATGGTCCTCGGCGATCCGCGTCGCCGCGTCGCCGATAAAGCGCACGCATCCGGCTTTCAGGTCGTCGAGACCGCCGAAATAATCGTCGACCGCGCCACTCGCAGGATCGGCGTAGAGGGCATTGATCGTGAAATCGCGGCGCGCGGCGTCATCGCGCCATTCGTCGGCAAAGGCGACGGTCGCGCGGCGTCCGTCGGTTTCGACGTCCCGGCGCAGCGTCGTGATTTCGTGCCGGTCGCCGCTCGCGACCGCGGTCACCGTGCCATGCGCGATGCCGGTCGGGATGACCTTGATCCCGGCGCCTTCCAGCTGCCGCATCACCTCGTCGGGACGGAGCGGCGTGGCCAGATCGACGTCGGTGACGGGCAGGCCCAGCAGCGTATCGCGCACCGCCCCGCCGACGATCTTCACCGCGCCGCCGTCGGCGCCCAGCGCGTCAACGATCCGGCGCAGTCCGGGACGCGAACGCCATTCGGCGTCGGGCAGCCGGATCACCGGTGCCACCCTGCGGGCATCCGCCGCGCCAGATTGACGATGATCCCCGCGGTCACGCCCCAGATCCGCCGTCCCTGCCAGTCCATGTCGTAATAATGCCGGTCATGCCCCTGCCAATGCGCCTGCTGACGGCGATAATTGGCGGGATCGAACAAGATGTCGAGCGGCACTTCGAACCAGTCCTCGACCTCGTCGGGATTGGGATCGAGCGGCAGGTCGGGCGGAATGACCCCCAGCACCGGAGTGATGTGATAGCCGCTGCCCGACCGATAGGGCTCGGTCACCCCCGCCACCATGACATCGCGGCGCCCCAGGCCAATCTCTTCCTCGGCCTCGCGCAGCGCCGCATCGATCGCGTCGCGGTCGTCGGGGTCGATCTTGCCGCCCGGAAAGGCGACTTGGCCGGCATGACTGCGCAGCCATTGCGGGCGCTGGGTCAGGATGACGCCGGGTTCGGGGCGATCGGTAAAGGCGATGAGCACCGCGGCATCGCGCAGCGTCGGCGTGCCGAGATAGGCCTCGTCCTCGCCCGCATCGGGCAGCAGATTGTCGAGCGCGGCGCGCAGCTTTTCGGACAGCATCAGCACTCGACCAACGGAAAGCGCGCGCCGTTCGACCAGATCGCGGGCGGATCGCTTTGGCCGGCGAGCGCCATCTCGACGATTTCGTAATAGAGCGCGCGATCGATCCGCGCCTCGAGCCCGTTGCCCACAGCGCCGCGGACATGCAGCCGCGGATCGGGCTGGTCAGGGTCGCGGCCGAAGCTGAGAGGGTGGTTGGGTCCGGCCATCACCAGATCGTCAGTGTCCAGCCGGAACACGAGCTTCCGGTCCTTACCCTCGCCCTCGCTTTTCATCTCGACCGCGCGAAAGGGCGTGTGCTCGACGGCGATCGTCAGTTTCTCGGCGGGGGTCACAAGCACATGGCTGCCATCGGCCTCGCGGCGCAGGATCGTCGAGAACAGCTTCACCATCGCGGGCCGGTTGATCCGTCCGCCTTCGTGAAACCAGCTGCCGTCGGCGCGGATTTCCATGAGGCTGTCGCCTTCGCGTTCGGGGTGCCACTGTTCGACCGGCGGCAGCTTGCGCGCCGCAAGCAGCTCGGCAGCTTCGGTAAGCGAGAGCTGCGCGAAGTCCTTGGGCAGCGAAGGCGCGGGGGTGACCATGGTTCCGACATAGGGGTGTAAGCGACGGGCGCAACCCCGACCCGTCGCCCCCAAGCAGGCGGGGGCCGCTGGAGATGTTGCGCAAGGCCGATGGCGACCCCCGCCTGCGCGAGGGCGACGACCTTAGCGCGGCCCGACCATTCCCGCATCCACCGGCACCGCATGCCCGTTCACCCCGCGCGCCAGCAGGCGGCGCTTCTCATACGGCCCCGGCAAGTCCCACGCGCCCGTCGCATCGGCGCCGAAGCCGAAGAAGCGGCCATAATATTCGGGATCGCCGATCATCATCAGCGCGCCGTCGGCCTCCGTTTCCGCCGCCGCCAGCATATGCGTCATCAGAACGCGGCCATGCCCGCCGCGCTGGGCGGCGGGGCGCACCGCGACCGGGCCGACCATCACCAGCGGCGTGGTGGTGCCGTCGGCCGCGCGGTGCGCGACCGGCCAGCACTGGATCGTGCCGATCAGCGCGCCCGCCTCGACGGCCGCAAAACTGAGCCCGGGGATCGCATCCATGCCCTGACGGATGCGGTAGGCAGTTCGTCCGAAGCGGTCGTTCCCGAACGCTGCGTCGAGAAGATCCTCGACCGCCTGCGGTGCCATGTCCGACAATGGAAGTAACTCGACCAACGCGCGCCCTTTCGCTAATGCGGCGGCGCTTTAGGGTCCGGGGCCGACATTGCAAAGTCGAATGTCGCCGCGGCAGGAACAGGATTTCTTGTGACCGATACATTGTGGCTGGAAGTGGACGGGATCACCACCGAGGTGCTGACCGGCATCTATTCCGAAGAAACCCACCTGCCGCAGCCGCTGCGCATCGCGGTGCGCGCCCGGCTGGCGATGGCCGATCACTACGACCCGACGACGCCGCTCAGCGCATCGAAAAACTATATGCACCTGAAATTCGCCGCGACCGAGGGCATCCCCAAGGATGTCCATTTCGTGCTGATCGAAAGCGTCGCCGACCATATCATCGATACGTTGTTCCTGCAGGACGACAAGGTCGAGGAGGTCGAGGTCAAGATCGTCAAGCTGGCGATCGCCGAGGAAGGCGAAGCGATCGGGATCACCATGCGGCGGAGCCGGAAATGACACAGAAGCTCGCTCTCGTCACGGGCGGGCTCCACCGCGTCGGCGCCGCAATTTCGGCGCGGCTGGTGCGCGAAGGCTATGCACTGGCGATCCATAAGCGCAGCCCGGGCGACGCCGATCCCGTGCTCGCCGATGCGCTCGCCGAAACCGGCGCGATCAGCCACCGCTTCGCCGCGGACCTGTCCGATCCGGCGGCAGTTGACGCGCTGATCCCGGCGGTAATCGACAAATTCGGCCGCGCCCCCGATCTGCTCGTCAACAATGCCGCTTTGTTTGCCGAGGGCGAGTGGACCGCCCTGTCGGCAGCGGCGCTGGGCGAAATGATGCAGGTCAACCTGTCCGCGCCGGTGATGCTGGCGAAAGCGCTCGTCGCCGCCAGCGAGGGCCAGCGGCCCGCGATCGTCAACATCGTCGACCAGCGCGTTGTGCAGCCGGTCCCCGACCAACTGGCCTACAGCCTGTCGAAATCGGCGCTGTGGCAGGCAACGCGGACGCTGGCGGTGGCGTTCGGCGGCCGGGCGCGGGTCAATGCCGTCGCGCCCGGACTGACGCTGGCAACCGACGATTATACGGCGGGCCAGATCGAACGGCTCGCGCAGCGCATGCCGCTCGGCGCGCTGCCGACGCCGGGGCAGATTGCCGATGCGGTCGTCTATCTGGCGCGCGCCGAGGCGGTGACCGGGCAAACGATCTTTGTCGACGGCGGCGCGCATCTGGCGCCGATGGAGCGCGACTTCGTGGCGCTGGAGCGGGATTGACCTGCGGCCGACGATGGTCGGAAACGACCGGGTGCTGACGTAAGTAATCCTCCCCCACCGGGGGAGGGGGACCACCCGCAGGGTGGTGGAGGGGCACGGGAGGCCATACGCAGCGCTGGGCTGAAGGACCAAAGTTTCCGGGAACGTAGCAGCGGAGCACGACTCCGGCGGCAAGGCAAACCGATGGTGCCCCTCCACCAGCTTCGCTGGTCCCCCTCCCCGTGCCGGGGAGGATCGGCAACGTCAGCTCGCCACCCCAAAGCGGACATCGCCCCTCCTTAGGGCTGCCGACCCTCAATAAATATGCACCGCCTTGGTGACCAGATACCCGTCGAGCCCCTCCGGCCCGCTCTCGCTGCCGAAACCCGATTCCTTGATCCCGCCAAACGGCATGTCGTTCGCCGAAATGACGAAGCTGTTGATCCCGACCATCCCGCTTTCGATGCCGTCGGCGATGCGGTTGATGCGGCGACCATTCTCGGTGAACGCGAACGCTGCAAGGCCATAGGGCAGCCGGTTCGCCTGCTCCAAAGCCTCGTCCTCGGTCCCAAACGGGCGGATCAGCGCCATTGGTCCGAACGGTTCGTTGTTCATCGCATCGGCATCGAGTGGCACGTCGGCTATCGCGGTCGGCTGAAAGAAATAGCCGTCACCGGTCGCTGCGCCGCCTGCGATCACGCGCGCGCCCTTCGCCGTCGCATCAGCGACAAGCGCTTCCAGCGCAGGAATGCGACGCGCGTTGGCGAGCGGCCCCATCTGGGTGTCGGCATCGAACCCGCTGCCAATCTTCACCTTCTTCGTACGCTCGGCGAACCCTGCGACGAAGGCGTCGTAAATCCCCTCCTGCACATAGAAGCGCGTCGGCGAGACGCAGACCTGCCCCGCGTTGCGGAACTTCTGCATCACCACGCGGTCGAGCGTGGCTTCAAGGTCGCAATCGTCAAAGATCAGCACCGGCGCATGGCCGCCCAACTCCATCGTGATCCGCTGCACCCGATCGGCGGCGAGCTTCATCAGATGTTTGCCCACCGCGGTCGAGCCGGTGAAGCTGACCTTGCGGATCACCTCGCTGCCCAAGAGGTGGCGGCTGATCATGTCAGGATTGCCGTAAACGAGCTGGACGACGTCGCCGGGGATTCCCGCGTCGGCGAGGCAGCGCATGATCGCGCTGGTGCAGCCCGGGGTTTCCTCGGGCGCCTTCGCGATCACGACGCAGCCCGCGGCGAGCGCGGGGGCGATTTTCTTGACCATCAGATTGACCGGGAAATTCCACGGACTGAACGCCGCGACCGGACCCACCGGCTGCCGCAGCACCATCGCGCGCTGGCCCGCGGGACGCGGTGCCACACGGCCTTCGATGCGCTTCCCTTCCTCGGCGAAATATTCGAGCAACGACGACGCCGACAACACTTCGCCGCGCGCCTCGGCAATCGGCTTGCCCTGCTCGAGCGTCAACAGCGTCGCGATATGGTCGGCGCGCTCGCGGATCAGCCCCGCCGCCTTGCGCATCAGCGCCGCGCGCTCGTCAGGTGTTTTGGCGCGCCATACCGGCCAGCCGCGCGCCGCCGCCGCGAGCGCTTCGTCGAGATCGGCGGCGGTCGCCACGGGTAGCTCGGCGATCGTGCCTGCGGTCGCAGGATTATACACCGGCCGCGCATCGCGCCCCTCACCGCTCCGCCAGGCGCCGTTGATGAAGAGCTGGAGGTCGGCGTCGTAGGTGGCGGTCATGGTGGAGCTTTCATTCTGGAGCCTCGTCATTGCGAGCGAAGCGAAGCAATCCAGGGCGGTCGACGCGGCCTCTGGATTGCCGCGTCGCTTCGCTCCTCGCAATGACGATGGTGATATAGTCGCGCTCAGCGATAGTTAAAGCTGATGCTGATCCGCTCGCCCTTGCCGGAATGCGGCATCACTTCGTGCCGCAGCCAGCTCTCCCACAGGAAGACGCGGCCTGCGGCGGGTTCGGCATAGACGAAGGGCAGCAGATGCTCGGGCGCATCCTCGGTGCGTCCTGGCGCCGCCATCAGCATCGGCAGGCGCGGATCTTCCAGCTTAAGCGCCCCCGACCCCGTCGGAACGGCAACGTAGAAGGTACCTGAAACGATGCTGTGCGGATGGATATGCCCGCTGTGCGTCCCGCCCGGTTTCATGACGTTGACCCACAGGCTGTCGAGCTTCAGCGGCTTTGCGAGATCGAAGTGGCACGCCTTGGCGAAAGCCTTCACCTCTTTGTCGAGCAGCTTCTTGAGATCGTAGAACGCCGGATCGCGCTCGGGCAGGTCGCCGAGGCTCGCATAGCTGGTGTAACCTTTATAGCCATGATCGCGGCTCCACGCGCGCCCCGCACCATCTTCTTCGGCGAACAGGCGACAACTCTCCTCCAGCGCGTCGAGCAGGTCGGGAGTACCGATATCGGCCCCGTAAAAATTTGTGGCGAAGAGCGTGCGAACGGGCATGATGGCCGCAAAGCATAGGATGCAAACAAGAGCAAGGGAGACGAGGATGGCTGAGTTCGAACTGATCGCCGACGGATTGCGCTTTCCCGAAGCGCCGGTGGTGATGGACGACGGCAGCGTCATCGTCACCGAGATCGCCGAGGGCCGCATCACCCGCTGCTGGCCCGGCGGCAAGAAGCAGGTGGTGGCGACCCCCGGCGGCGGCCCCAACGGCCTCGCGATCGGCCCCGACGGCAAGCTTTATTGCTGCAACAACGGCGGCTTCAACTATGTCGAATCGAATGGCTACCTCGCCCCGCACGGCATCGCCGACGATTATTCGGGCGGGCGGATCGAGCGGATCGATATTGAGACCGGCGCAGTCGAAGTGCTGTACCAGACCGGCGATCACGGCGTGACGCTGCGCGGCCCGAACGACCTGATGTTCGACGGCCACGGTGGTTTCTGGTTCACCGATCATGGCAAGGTCGATTATGCGAAGCGGTGCCACGACATCGTCGGCATCTTCTATGCCAAGGCCGACGGCAGCTTTATCGAGGAAGTGATCTTCCCGAGCTATAACCCGAACGGCATCGGCCTCTCGCCCGACGGCAGCAAGCTCTACGCCGCCGAAACCTATACGTGCCGTCTGACCCAGTTCAACATCGTCGCGCCGGGCAAGGTCGACGATGCCGCCGGACCCGGCGGCCCGGGGATCCCGCTCTACCGCCCCGCGGGGTATAAATTCTTCGACAGCCTGGCGATGGAGGCGAGCGGCAATATCGCGGTCGCGACGATCGGCGAATGCGGGATCAGCGTCGTCTCGCCCGTGGGCGAGTTGGTCGAATTCGTCGCGACCGACGATATCTTCACCACCAACATCGCGTTCGGCGGCCCGGACCGGCAGGACGCCTATATCACCCTGTCGGGGACGGGTCGGCTGGTAAAGGCGCGCTGGGCCAGACCGGGATTGCAACTGCAATATTGAAAGGCAGCCCGTGCACGAAGAAAACCATGCCGTCACCCGCATCGGCTGGCTGCGCGCCGCGATCCTCGGCGCCAACGACGGGATCGTATCGACCGCCAGTCTGATTGCGGGGGTCGCGGCGGCGGGCGCCTCGCCGTCGACCTTGCTGGTGACCGGCAGCGCGGGACTGGTTGCGGGCGCGATGTCGATGGCCGCGGGCGAATATGTGTCAGTCAGCTCGCAAGCCGACGCCGAAAAGGCCGATGTCGAGCTGGAGAAACGCCATCTCGCCGCCGACCCCGAATATGAGCTTGAGGAGTTGACGCAAATCTATCAGCAGCGCGGCCTTGATCGCGCGCTTTCCGAACAGGTGGCGTCGCAGCTGACCGCCCATGATGCGCTCGACACCCATTTGCGCGACGAGCTGGGCCTGACAGATGCGCTGGCGGCGCGCCCGATACAGGCGGCCGCTGCGTCGGCGGCGAGTTTTGCGATCGGCGCGGCCTTGCCGCTGGCCACGATCTTTTTCGACGAAGGGCCGTCACTGCCCTGGACGGTCTCCGCCGCGTCGCTTGCCTTTCTGGCGTTGCTCGGTGCGCTTGGTGCGCGCGCCGGCAACGCTCCCATGCTGCGTCCGGTGCTCCGCGTGACCTTTTGGGGCGCGATGGCGATGGCTGTGACGATCGCCATCGGCTCGCTGCTCGGAACCACCATGGGCTGACCGGTGCAGCTGCACGATTGTCAGCGCGGCGTGCATCTGTATGGTCCCCGCTTCGCCGCAACCGCGGCCAATTATACGGAGGGGTCCGGACATGGGTTCAGCAAGCTGGGCGATCGACATCGATCGCGACGATATTACACAGGCTCGCTTGGTTGAAGCGGCCGGGGCGCCGCTCGCGCCGGGCCAGGCGCGCGTCCATGTCGACAGCTACGCGATGACCGCGAACAACATCACCTATGCCGTATTCGGCATGCCCGCCGGGCTGTTCGGCAACGACCAGGGCTATTGGGACTTCTTCGCCGAACCGGGCGAACCCGGTCGCCTCCCCGTCTGGGGTTTCGCGACGGTGACCGAAAGCGCTGCCGAAGGCGTCGCGGTCGGCGATCGTTTCTATGGCTATTATCCGATGGCGAGCGATGCCGTGCTGACCGTCGGCAAGGCCGGGCCGGGGGGTTTCACCGACATCACCCCGCGCCGCACGACGCTGCCGCCGATCTATAATCAATATCAGCGGGTCGAGGCGCTGCCCGACTATCGCGCCGCCGACCATGATTATTGGCCGGTGTTCCGCCCGTTGTTCCTGACCGGCTGGCTGATCGCCGACCAGTTCGAGGATGAGGGCGATTATGGCGTCCAGCAGATCCTGATCGCCAGCGCGTCGAGCAAGACCGCGATCGGTCTGGGCTTCGCGCTGAAACAGCGCGCCGACCGTCCGGAAACGATCGGGCTGACCAGCGCCGCAAATGTCGAGGCGCTCGCTGCGCAGGGCATTTACGACCGCGTCATCAGCTACGACCAGATCATGACGCTCAACGCCTCGACCCCTGCCGCACTCGTCGACATGGCGGGCAATGGCGCGGTAACGCGCGTCGTCCACAGCCATTTCGGCAACCAGCTGCAGGCCTCGATCATCGTCGGCAAATCGCATTGGGATGCCCAGGCTGACGTCGAGGGACTGCCCGGCCCAGAGCGGCAGGGTTTCTTTGCCCCCGGCCGTAGCCAGAAGCGCATCGCCGACTGGGGCGGCGCGGTGTTCGGGCAGAAGATCGCCGAAGCGTGGCTGGCGTTTATGGACGTGGCGCCGCGGCTCGCCGCGATCGACAAACGGCGCGGCGGGCAAGCCGCGATCGAGGCCTATCACGAAATGCTCTCGGGTCGCGCCGATGCCAAATCAGGGATCGTCGTCGAACCCTGACCATTTGCCTGAAAGGATGCCCGATGCTTCGCTTGCTGATCCTGTCCATCGCCGCCGCGGCGCTGCTGCCCACCGCCGTCCACGCCGAAACCAAGCCGACTACCGCACCGCGCAAGGCCGACCTCGCCGACCGCGTTGCCGGCACTTATCAGGGCGACATCATTTCCGACGCGCGCGGTTCGTCGAGGAGCGGAGTGACGATCACGGTCACGCGCACCGGACCGAACAAGGTCGAGATCAAGTCGAGCCATCCGCGCATTCCGACGGTCACCATCCCCCTCGAAAAGGCGATGGATGCGATCCTCGCCGCGAGCGGACCCTATGTCTTCCTGCTCGACACCGTGCGCTCGCCCGACAAGCTCGATCTCAGCATCGACGACGCGAGCTGGTCGGGCAATCGCGTCGCGACACCGGCCAGGAAATAGGATGCCCGCCTCTCCCATGCCTTACACGACCGTGATTTTCGATTTCGGCGGCGTCATCACGTCGTCGCCGTTCGAGGCGTTCAACCGCTTGGAGGAAGAACGCGGCCTGCCGCGCGATTTCGTGCGCCGCGTCAATGCCGCCGACCCCGACCACAACGCCTGGGCCAGGTTTGAACGCGCCGAGATCGACGCCGCGACCTTCGACAGCTTGTTCGCCGCCGAGGCACGTGCGCTGGGGCATGAACTGGAGGGCGAAGCGGTGCTCGCGGTACTCGCAGGCGCAGTCCGCCCGGCGATGGTCGCGGCGCTCGACACGCTGAAGGCCAAAGGCTTTACCCTGGGGTGCATCACTAACAATGTCCCCAGTGGCCACGGCGCCGGAATGGCGCGCAGCTTTGCCAAGGCGGAGGAAGTCGCCGCAATCATGGCGCGGTTCGACCATCTCATCGAATCGAGCAAGGTCGGCGTCCGCAAGCCCGATCCGCGGATTTACCGGATGATGTGCGATGCGCTGGACGTCGAACCCCGCGCCTGTATCTATCTCGACGACCTTGGCATCAACTGCAAACCGGCGGCGGCGCTCGGCATGCACGCGATCAAGGTAACGAGTGGCGAGCAGGCGCTGAGCGACCTGTCGGTCGTACTGGGAATAATGCTGCCCTGACGGCGGCGGGGTGGCGGTTGACCCGTTGCGGCCCATTCACTATCGCGCAGACGCACTCTCCCTGCCGTTACGGCAGCCCAACCGAAAGGGGCCAGCGGACATGAAAAAAATCTATCCCGACGCAGCCGCGGCACTCGATGGCCTGCTGTTCGACGGCATGCAGATTTGCGCGGGCGGTTTCGGCCTGTGCGGTATCCCCGAACGCCTGATTGACGCGATCCGCGACGCGGGAACCAAGGATCTGACCATCGCCAGCAACAACGCCGGGATCGACGGCGAGGGGCTCGGCAAGCTGCTCCGCACCAAGCAGGTCAAGAAGATGATCTCGTCTTACGTCGGCGAGAACAAGGAATTCGAGCGGCAATATCTGGCAGGCGAGCTTGAGGTCGAATTCTGCCCGCAGGGCACACTCGCCGAACGCTGCCGCGCCGGTGGCGCCGGCATCCCCGGCTTTTACACCAAGACCGGCGTCGGCACGCTCGTCGCCGAGGGCAAGGAAGTGAAGAGCTTCGACGGGCAGGATTATATCCTCGAACGCGGCATCTTTGCCGACCTTGCGATCATCAAGGGGTGGAAAGCCGACGAGAGCGGCAACCTCATCTTCCGCAAGACCGCGCGCAACTTCAACCAGCCGATGGCGACCGCGGCCAAGATCTGCGTCGCCGAGGTCGAGGAAATCGTGCCGACCGGCAGCCTTGACCCCGACGCGATCCACCTGCCCGGCATCTATGTGAAACGCATGATCATCGGCGCCCCGTACGACAAGAAGATCGAATTCCGCACGACGCGTCCGCGCGAGGCCGCGTGATGCGTCGACTCGCCATCACGGCGGCGCTGCTGCTGGCGGGCTGCGCAAGCGCGCCCGCCGATGTGGCGATCACGCCGCCGCCCGGCCCGCCGGCAGCCGAAACCGCCAAGCCGCCGGTCGCCCTGCAATATCTCTATGGCTCGGCCGAAGCGGCGATTGCCGTTCGCGCGACCAATGTACGGATCGCGGATTATGCCGTAGCGCGGGTCGAGCAGCGTCCGACCGACAGCGTGGTGCTCGCCGCTGGTGCGACGATGGACGCGCCGCGCTTCGAACCCTGCGGGAACAAGCCCTTTGCGGCGGTGTTCGACGCCGACGAGACTTTGATCTGGAACCTTGGCCCGATGCGCTGGTTCGCCGAACAAAACACCCCTTACGACCCCAAAATCTGGGACCGGTGGGAAAAGACCGGCGCGGGCAAAGCCGTCGCCATGCCGGGTACCGCCGACATGCTGGCTAGGCTGCGCGCCGCTGGCATCACGATCGTCGCGAATACCAACCGCACCGCCGCCAACGCGAAGGGCAGCGAGGATACGCTGCGCGCCGCGGGGCTTGGCGAATTCAAGCATGGCGAAACGCTGTTTTTGATGGGCGACGATGCCGACGGGTCGAGCAAGGATATGCGCCGCGCTACCATCGCGGCGAAATATTGCGTTATCCTGATGGCGGGCGACCAGCTCGGCGACTTCAGCCAGCAGTTCAACGTCAAGGACCTGCCCGCCGCCACCCGCACCGCCCTCGCCACCAGCCCCGCAGCAGCGGGGCTGTGGGACAAGGGTTGGTTCCTGTTCCCCAACGCGGTCTATGGCCCGTGGGAGAAGCTGGGCTGGGACGAAACCTTCCCCTCCGACACCAAATGGGAGCCGAAATAATATGCCCTGGACCCGCGACGATATGGCGGCACGCGCCGCGCAGGAATTGCAGGACGGCTATTACGTCAACCTCGGCATCGGCATCCCGACGCTGGTCGCGAACCATATCCCGGCAGGGATGACGGTGACGCTCCAGTCGGAAAACGGCATGCTCGGCATCGGCCCCTTTCCCTATGAGGGTGAGGAGGACGCCGACCTGATCAACGCGGGCAAACAGACGATCAGCGAAGTGCCGCAGTCGGCCTATTTCTCGTCTGCTGACAGCTTTGCCATGATCCGTGGCGGCCATATCGACCTCACCGTTCTCGGCGCGATGGAGATCGCCGAAAATGGCGACATCGCCAACTGGATGATCCCGGGCAAGATGATCAAGGGCATGGGCGGCGCAATGGACCTGGTCGCCGGGGTCAAGAAGATCATCGTCGTGATGGAGCATAATGCCAAGGACGGCAGCCCCAAGTTCATCCCCGAATGCACCCTGCCGCTCACCGGCAAGAACGTCGTCGACATGATCATCACCGATCTTGCGGTGTTCAAGCGCGACGACCATGACAGCCCGTTCAAGCTGATCGAGCTGGCGCCAGGGGTCACGGCGGAAGAAGTGGCCGAAAAGACCACCGCCCGTTACATTAGCTGACACCGATGAGCGGTATCGCCGCGCACCCCGGCACACCATGGCTGATCGCCGGCGGCGCCATATCGGTCGTGGCGGCATTGCTGCATCTTGGCTGTATCGTCGGCGGACCCGACTGGTACCGCTTTTTCGGCGCAGGCGAGGGCATGGCGCGCGCCGCCGCGCGGGGCGATTGGTATCCTGCTGCTATCACCACAGCGATCGCCGCCATGCTGGCGATCTGGGCGGCCTACGCGTTCGCAGGTGCCGGCTACCTGCCGCGCCTGCCGCTGCTGCGCACTGTCCTGGTCCTGATCGCCCTTGTATATCTGCTGCGCGCGCTGGCTTTTGTGCCAGTGAACCTTGTCACGCGGCAATATTCGGACAGCTTCGCCATCTGGTCGTCGTTGATCGTGCTGGCGTTTGGCATTGCCTATGCGGTCGGCACCTGGAAAGCCTGGCGCTATCCAGCCCCCTGAACCGCGTGTGGGGGTGACGACAGCTACCACCGCCGCTATGACAGCCGCCACATAAAGGTCGCAGTCCCATAACGAGTTGCATGAAGCGCGTTTTTCCCATTTTGATCGCTGCCGCCGCGCTCGGTTCCGCCGGCTGGTTCGGTATTCATGCGCTGGGCGACAGCCGTCCGCTCGCCAGCGTTCCGATTCCGATGCGCAGTCCCGAAAATCTGCCCGACACCCCCGCCGAATGGCGCGGGCGGATCGATTATCGCGCGCTCGACGAGCAGCTGACCGAGCTGTCGCTGCGACCCGAAATGGCAGGCCTGGCGGTGGCGGTCGTCGAGGACGGCGAACTCCGCTTCGTGCGCACCTATGGCGTCGCCGACGCGTCGACGGGCGCGCCGGTCACGCCGCACACCCTGTTTCGCTGGGCGTCGGTGTCCAAGACCGCGACCGGCGCGCTCGCCGCGGCCTTGGCGCAGGACGGCCGCGTCGATCTCGACCGTCCGGTCGCGGCATGGCAAACCACGCTGCGTCTGCCGGGCGGGGCCGAGGAAAAAGTGACGCTGGCCGACCTCCTCGCGCAGCGCACCGGCCTCACGAAAAATGCCTATGACGAAAAGCTGGAGGAAGGGCAGAGCCCGGCGCTGCTTCGCACAAGTCTTGCCGGTGCCCCGCTGCAATGCGACCCCGGCACTTGCCACACCTATCAGAATATCGCCTTCGACGCCGCGAGCGAAATTTTGGGCGACGCCGCGAATGCGCTGTTTTCGGACGCGATCGAAGCGCGCTTTTTCCGCCCGCTCGGCATGGTCAGCGCGGGATATGGGATGGAGCGGCTGACGGGTGCGAAGGATTGGGCCAGGCCGCATCGCGGTACGCAGGTTCGCCCGGTCAAGGAAGCCTATTGGCGCGTCCCTGCCGCGGCAGGGGTCGAAAGCGACATCGTCGATTTCGCAACCTGGATGCAGGCCATGATGGGCAGCCGTCCCGACGTGCTGCCCGATCCGGTGCTGACCATCGCGCACCAATCGCGCGTGCGCACCGAACGGCTCTACGGGAGCGCGCTGCGGCAGGCGAACAGCGATGCCTCCTATGGCTTGGGCTGGCGAAACTTCACCTATGCCGGGCACCGGCTAGCAGGCCATTCGGGTGCGGTGTCAGGGTACCGCGCCACGATGATTTTCGAACCCGCGACCCGCACCGGGGTCGTCGCGCTGTGGAACAGCGACTGGGGATTTCCCTTCCGCATCCCCTTTGCAGCGATCGACAGCTATCACCGGCGGCCCGACGCGAACTGGCTCGACCTCAGCGAATTGCCACCGGTGACGCGCAGCGCGCTTCCCGCGCCGGCGCCGAAAGCGCGTTCGGCCGAGTAATGTCGCTTGTCGCGCCAGCCGCACCCTGCCTATCAGGCGCGCGCGAAGGAGGGGGAGAATCGGATATGCGCCTGTTGCTGACCGGATCCTCGGGGTGGCTCGGACGCCATCTTGCCCCGTTGCTTGCCGAAAACGGCTATACGGTCACCGGGCTGGATGTTGTGCCGGGACCGCACACGCAGGTGGTCGGCAGCGTCGCAAACCGGGCGCTGATCGACCGGACAATGGCGGAACATGGCATCGAAGCCGTCATTCACGGCGGCGCGCTGCACAAGCCCGACATCGTCCGTTATCCGCGCCAAGCCTTTGTCGACGTCAATGTGACGGGCACGCTCAATCTGATCGAGGCGGCGGTCGCGGCGGGCAACGACCGTCTCCTCTTCACCTCGACCACCTCGCTGATGGTGCGCGCCGATGTCCGCGCGGGAGCCGGCGCCGCAGGGGCTTGGTGGATGGACGAGGATTTCGGCCCGCTCGATCCGCGCAATATCTATGGCGTCACCAAGCTTGCCGCCGAGCAGGCGATCAAGCTGGTCCACCGCGAATATGGCATCAACGTAGCGATCCTGCGCACCGGGCGCTTCTTTCCCGAGGATGACGATACGCATGCGGTGCCGAGCGGCCCGAACCTCAAGGCAAATGAGATGCTCCATCGCCGCCTGACCGTCGAGGATGCCGCGGCGGCGCATCTCGCCGCACTGGAGGCGGCACCGACGATCGGTTGCGATACCTTCATCCTCTCCGCGCCGCCGCCTTTCGCGCGCGAGGAGGCCGAGGAGCTTGCGCGCGATGCGCGCGCGGTCATCGCGCGCCACCATCCCGATGCGGCCGAACTTTACGCGGCGGAGGGCTGGGTACTGCCCGAAACGATCGACCGCGTTTACGACCCGTCGCATGCCGAACGCCGCTTCGGCTGGCGCGCCCGGAGCGATTTCGGGTCCGTGCTCGCGGCGCTGCGCGAACGCACCGCACTGCCTTTCGCGCACGACCCCGCCTACACCTCCCCCATCGTCCGACAGGAGCGCGAAGCATGTACGAGTTGATCACCGCCAACCGCAATTATTCGAGCTGGTCGCTGCGTCCGTGGGTGCTGATGAGCGCGCTGGGCATCGCGTTTCGAGACCGCGTCGAGCCGTTTACGAAGCCCGCCAATTACGAGGATTTCCGCAGTTTCTCTCCGACCGGCCAGGTGCCCGCGCTGCTCCACGAGGGACGCACGATTCATGATTCACTCGGTATCACCCTCTATGTCGCCGACCGGCACGAGGGTGTGTGGCCGACCGATCCCGATGCGCGCGCTTGGGCGCAGTGCGCGGTGTGCGAGATGCACAGCGGTTTTGCAGCGCTGCGCAATGATTGTACGATGAACGTCGGGGTGCGCGTCACGCCCAAACCGATGTCCGCCGCACTCCGGGCCAATGTCGCGCGGATCCGCGAACTGTTCGACGAAGGGCTGGCGCGTTTCGGCGGCCCATGGCTTGCGGGGTCCCAATTCACCGCTGTCGATGCCTTTTTCGCTCCCGTCGCCTTCCGCATCCGCACCTATGGCCTCGACGTCGGCGCGGGGCAGGCATGGGTCGACCATATTCTCGCGCACCCCGCGATGCTGGAATGGGAACGGCAAGCACTCGCCGAAAGCTGGCGCGAAGCGGGGCATGAGGCGGAGTTGGCGGCAGCCGGGGTAATCACGGCGGATTACCGGACGGCATGAGGCGCCTTCGCGGGGGCGACGATCAGTCGATCAAAGCCTCGCGCACCACCGCGATCCCTGCCTCGCGTTGCGCCTTGAGCTCGGCTTTCAGTTTCGCCGGATCGCGCGCAAAGACGAAGCCAAAGCTGACCCCGCCTTCCTTGCCGATCGTCGCGTGGTGCAGCTTGTGCGCCTGCACCAGCCGCTTGGCATAGCCGCGCCGCGGCACCCAGCGGAAATAGCGTTGATGGACCAGCCCGTCGTGGACGACGGTATAGATGATGCCGTAAAACAGCACCCCCAGCCCGATCCACGTCCCCGGCTCCCACGCGCTCGCGCCCATGATCATCGGGCTGCCCACCGCGAACATCGAAATGCTCAGCGCCGCGCCGAACAGCCCGAACAGGTCGTTTTTCTCGAACATCTTGTCGTGCGGCTCGTGATGGTCGCGGTGCCACGCCCAGCCAAAGCCGTGCATGATATATTTGTGGCTGCCCCACGCGACGAATTCCATCGCGACGACGGTTGCAAAGATGAGCGCAAGGATGGCGGGAAGCGTCATAAGGCGAATATAGGCGTACCCAGCCGGTCACGCCACTCCCTTCGCCGGGATGGCCGTACAGGGATGAAACCGACGCACCGCGACCGAAAATTGCGTTTCCTATCGCCACCGACTTGCAAAGTTGTGCCGCTGATCTAAGGCAACGCCATGACTCGCCCCCGCACCCTGTATGAAAAAATCTGGGACGCGCATGTCGTCGAACGGCGCCCCGACGGCACCTGCCTGATCTTCATCGACCGCCACCTCGTCCATGAAGTCACCAGCCCGCAGGCGTTCGCCGGACTGCGCGCAAGCGGGCGGACGGTGCGCCGGCCCGACCTGACGCTGGCGGTGCCCGACCATAATGTGCCGACGACGCCGCGGCGCGACGCTGCCGGAAACCGTTTGCCGGTGACCGATCCCGACAGCGCTGCCCAGCTCGCGGCGCTGGAGAAAAACGCCCCCGACTTCGGCATTCGTTATATCGACGCGGTCGCCCCCGAACAGGGCATCGTCCATGTCGTCGGCCCCGAACAGGGGTTTTCGCTGCCCGGCACCACCATCGTCTGCGGCGACAGCCACACCGCCTGCCATGGCGGTATCGGCGCGCTCGCGTTCGGCATCGGAACCAGCGAGGTCGAGCATGTGCTGGCGACGCAGACCCTGCTGCTCCAGCCCGCGAAAACCATGGAAGTGCGCGTCGAGGGCGAGGTCGGCCCCGGCGTGACCGCCAAGGACGTCATTCTCCACATCACCGGCGTCATCGGCGCCGCGGGCGGCACCGGCCATGTCATCGAATATACCGGCAGCGCGATCCGCGCCTTATCGATCGAGGGCCGCCTGACGGTCAGCAATATGGCGATCGAGGGCGGCGCGCGCGCCGGGCTGATCGCGCCCGACGAAGTGACCTTCGCCTATCTGAAGGGTCGACCCTACGCACCGAAGGGTGCCGACTGGGACGACGCGGTCGCTTACTGGACCAGCCTTGTGACCGATTCCGGCGCAACCTATGACAAGACGGTCGTCATCGACGCCGCCGACATCGCGCCCAGTGTCACGTGGGGCACCAGCCCCGAAGACGTTGTGCCGATCACCGGCACCGTCCCCGATCCGGCAAGCTTTGCCGATCCGTCGAAACAGGCCGCCGCCGCCAAGTCGCTCGCTTACATGGGGCTCAAACCTGGCACGCGGATGCAGGATGTGCCGGTCGAGAATATCTTCATCGGCAGCTGCACCAACAGCCGCATCGAGGATATGCGCGCCGCCGCGGCGGTGCTGAAGGGCCGCAAAAAGGCGCCGGGCGTCAAATGGGCGATCGTCGTGCCCGGATCGGGGCTGGTGAAGGCGCAGGCCGAGGCCGAGGGGCTCGACCGTATCTTTATCGACGCGGGCCTCGAATGGCGCGAACCCGGCTGTTCGGCCTGCCTCGCGATGAATCCCGACAAGGTGCCCGCCGGCGAACGCTGCGCCAGCACCAGCAATCGCAATTTCGTCGGCCGTCAGGGACCGGGCAGCCGCACCCATCTGCTCAGCCCCGCGATGGCCGCTGCGGCCGCGGTGACCGGACGGCTCACCGACGTGCGGGACTTGATCGATTGAACGAAGAGACGGAGCGGAATGGCATGATCTGGAAAGCTATCGCATCGGCCGCAGCGGCTTTGGCCCTCGCCACCCCCGCCCTCGCCCAGGACAAACCCGCGGCGGCGGCAAAGGTCAGCCTGACGCGGCTCGATTGCGGCACGGTGCGCGTCAACCGGCTCAATGCCTTTTCCGACACCGAGGCCTATCCGGGCCAGAGCCGCGACCTGACCGTCGGTTGCTATCTGATCCGCCACGGCGACCAGCTGATGCTGTGGGATCTGGGTCTGCCCACCGCGCTGAAAGGCGCGGCGTTCACGACGACGGGCGACATGTCGGCCACGGTGCGCCGCAGTCTGGTCGAGCAGCTGGCCGATCTGGGGATCAAGCCCGACGATATCGATATTGTCGGGATCAGCCATTTCCATTTCGACCATGTCGGACAGCTCCCCGACTTCCCGGGCGCGAAGTTGTTGATCGGCAAGGGCGACTGGGACTGGCTGACCGCCAGCGACCGCCCGGGGTGGGTCAATCCGCAACCCTTTGCGCACTGGATCAGCGGCGGCGGCAAGGTCGAACCGGTCGAACGCGACAAGGATATTTTCGGCGATGGCCGCGTCGTCATGCTCGACATGCCCGGCCACACCCCCGGACATCATACGCTGATGGTGCAGCTGGCGAACATGGGACCGGTACTGCTTAGCGGCGATCAGGCGCATTTTCAGGAAAATTACGACAGCGAAGGCGTCCCGACCTTCAATACCAACCGCGCCGACACGCTCGCCTCGTTCGACCGGTTCAAGGGTCTGGCAAAACATGCCAAAGCAACGGTCATCATCCAGCACGAACCGCGCGACGTCGCGAAACTCCCCGCCTTTCCCAAGGCAGCGGAATAAGATGACGCCGATCGACAAAGTCGAAGGGCGGGCGATCCCGCTGGGGCTGAAGAATGTCGATACCGACGTCATCATCCCCGCGCACTGGCTGAAAACCACCAGCCGCGAGGGGATGGGCCGCGGCGCGTTCGAAAGCCTGCGAGCCGACCCCGACAATCTGTTCGACCGGCCCGAATACCAACAGGCGCCGATCCTGATCGCGGGCGACAATTTCGGCTGCGGGTCGAGCCGCGAGCATGCTGCCTGGGCGCTTGGCGACCTTGGCATCCGCGTCGTCATCGCACCCAGCTATTCGGACATTTTTTCGGGCAATGCGGTCAAGAACGGCATCCTGCCTGTGGTGCTTCCCCAATCGGCCATCGACCGGCTGCTGGAGGTTGCGGCGACCGACCCGATCCATGTCGATCTCGACACGCAAACAGTGACGACGCCGTTTCAGGACCGCTTCACTTTCGACATCGACCCGTTCCGCAAGATGTGCCTGCTCGAAGGACTCGACGAGATTTCGCTCACCGAAAAGAGTGGCGCCGCAATCACCGCCTATGAACAGCAACTCGACGCCGCGCGCCCGTGGATGCGCCCGGCCGCATAATGACCGGATAAAGGAGAAGATGATGAAGGCTCTCTTGTCGACCGCCACCGGCGGCCCCGAAACGCTGGTCCTCGGCGAATTGCCGCGCCCGACCGCGGGCGCCGGCCAGATCGTCATCAATGTCAAGGCCTGCGCGGTCAATTTCCCCGACACGCTGATCATTGAGGATAAATATCAGTTCAAACCCGCGCGTCCCTTTGCGCCCGGCGGCGAAGTCGCGGGCCTGGTCGCCGAAATCGGCGACGGCGTGACCGGATTCAACATCGGCGACCGCGTCATCGCCGGCTGCGGCAATGGCGGCATGGCCGAAGCCGTCGCGGTCGGCGTCCACAATGTCTATCATCTGCCCGAAGGCCATGACTTTGCGGGCGGCGCCTCGCTGCTGATGACCTATGGCACCAGCATCCACGCGCTCGTCGATCGCGGCCATATTCAGGAAGGCGACACCCTCCTCGTCCTCGGCGCGTCGGGCGGGGTCGGTATCGCGGCGGTCGAGTTGGGCAAGGCGTTCGGCGCGCGCGTCGTCGCGGGCGTGTCGAGCGAAGAGAAGGCCGAGGTCGCACGGCAGGCCGGCGCCGACGACGTGGTGATTTATGGCCGTCAACCGTTCGACAAGGACCAGTCGAAGGAACTCGCGAACAAGTTCAAGGAAGCCGTCGGGCCGGGCGGCGCCAATGTCATCTATGATGCCGTCGGAGGCGATTATGCCGAACCCGCGCTGCGCTCGATCGCATGGGAAGGTCGCTATCTCGTCGTCGGTTTCCCCGCCGGCATCCCCCGCCTGCCGCTCAACCTGACCTTGCTCAAGAGCTGCGACGTCGCGGGCGTGTTCTGGGGTGCCTTTGTCGCGCGCGAGCCCGAACGCAATCGCGCGCATGTCGCGCGCCTGTTCCAGCTGTGGGAACAGGGCAAGATCAAACCGCGCGTCACCGGCACCTACCCCCTCGCCGACGGTGGCCAGGCGATCGCCAAGCTCGGCGACCGCAGCGCAGTCGGCAAGCTGGTCATCACGATCTGAAGATTTTGGCCGATCCTGCACCGAAGGTGGTGCCGGACTGTCCACGCCGCGCCGTTTCACGGCGCGGCGTGGACATAACAACGGGTCAAGCGCAGGGCGATTGCGACGAATTGATCGGCGCGAATTAACCCTTTTGCAGGGGCTGTGCCTTATGACGGACCGCAGGACTATCCGGGTCAGGGCACAACCATGGCGACTCGCCGCGCAAAGGCTGACGAAAGTAACGCGAGTATCGCGAATATTTCGCGCACCCGCCGTGCGCAGCTGGTGGCCGAGTTCGAAGGCGAACTGGGCATCGACTACAAGGCCCGTGCCAAAGCCGCCGAAGCCGAACGCCGCTGGGTCGCGCGCAAGACCTTCATCGTCTGGACGATCGCGCTGCTCTTTTTCGCCATCGCGTGCCAGAAGCTATGGATCATGGGCCAGGACGTCGACAAGCCGTTCTCGGACATCAATCCGATCGAAAGCTGGTTCTAAGCGACGCGGGCTGCGCCTCGATCAATAAACCCGCGCCTTCGGCTTGATATACTCGATGTCGTCCGACAGCGTATATTCGTGGACCGGGCGGTAATCGAGGCGGACGCCGCCGCCCTTGCCGCCCCAGCCGTCGAACCATGCCACGGTGTGCTTCATCCAGTTTGCATCATCGCGGTTCGGGAAATCCTCGTGCGCGTGGGCGCCGCGGCTCTCCTTGCGGTTGTATGCCGAGTGCATCGTCACCGTCGCCTGGCTGATCAGATTGTCGAGCTCGAGCGTTTCGACAAGGTCGGTATTCCAGATCAGGCTGCGGTCGGTGACCCCGATATCGTTCATCCGCTGATAGGTCTTGGTCAGCTTTTCCTTGCCCTCGGCCATCAGCTCATCGGTGCGGAACACCGCGGCGTGCGCCGACATCGCGCGCTGCATTTCGGTGCGGATTTCCGCCGTCGGCGACCCGCCCTTGGCATGGCGGAAATGGTCGAGGCGGCCGAGCGCCAGGTCGGCGCTGTCCTTCGGCAGCGGCTGCTGCGCCGCACCCGGCTTGATGATGTCGCGCAGGCGATGCCCGGTCGCGCGGCCAAAGACCACGAGGTCGATCAGGCTGTTCGAGCCGAGACGGTTCGCGCCATGCACCGACACGCACGCCGCTTCGCCGACCGCGAACAGGCCCGGCACCACGGTGTCGGGGCCGTCCTTGCCAAGCGTCACGACCTCGCCATGATAGTTACAGGGAATGCCGCCCATATTATAATGGACCGTCGGTACCACGGGCAGCGGTTGCCGCGTCAGGTCGACGCCCGCGAACACCTTGCCGCTTTCGGTAATCCCGGGCAGCCGTTCGGCGAGCACCGCCGGGTCGATGTGATCGAGGTGCAGGAAGATATGGTCCTTGTGCGGCCCGACACCGCGGCCTTCGCGGATTTCGAGCGCCATCGAGCGCGACACGACGTCGCGCGATGCCAGATCCTTCGCCGAGGGGGCATAGCGTTCCATGAACCGCTCGCCTTCGGAGTTGGTCAGATAGCCGCCCTCTCCGCGCGCGCCTTCGGTGATGAGGACGCCAGCGCCATAGATGCCGGTCGGGTGGAACTGGACGAACTCCATGTCCTGGAGCGGCAGCCCGGCGCGCAGCACCATGCCGCCCCCGTCGCCGGTGCAAGTGTGCGCCGAGGTCGCGGTGAAATAGCTGCGGCCATAGCCGCCGGTCGCCAGCACCACAGCCTGCGACCGGAAGCGGTGGATGCTGCCGTCGTCCATGCACAAGGCGATGACGCCGCGGCAAACCTTGCCGTCGGGGCCGTTTTCCATGATCAGGTCGAGCGCGAAATATTCGACGAAAAAGTCGGCGTCATATTTCAGCGACTGCTGATACAGCGCGTGGAGCATCGCATGGCCGGTGCGGTCGGCCGCCGCAGCGGTGCGCTGCACCGGCGGGCCTTCGCCCATATTCTGCATATGACCACCGAACGGCCGCTGATAGATCGTGCCGTCGGCGTTGCGCGAAAACGGCACGCCCGCATGTTCCAGCTCGTACACGGCGGCGGGCGCCTCGCGGACCATATATTCGATCGCATCCTGATCGCCGAGCCAGTCGGAGCCCTTGACGGTGTCGTACATATGCCACGTCCAGTGGTCGGGCGAATTATTGCCCAGGCTGGCCGCGATGCCGCCCTGCGCCGCCACCGTGTGGCTGCGCGTCGGAAACACCTTGGTGATGCACGCGGTCTTCAACCCCGCTTCGGCGCTGCCCATCGTGGCGCGCAGGCCCGATCCGCCGGCGCCGACGACGACGGTGTCATAGATATGGTCGATGATCTTGTAGGCTTCGGTCATGTCACATGCCCCCCGGGCCGGCCGTCACGGGCGCGAGCGCGATCCGGGCGATCGCAAAGATCCCGTATGCGGCGCCGCCGACGACATAGAAATTGAGCAGGACGAGCGCGAGCAGCCGCATCGGCCCGTGAACATAATCCTCGATCAGCACCTGAAGGCCGAGCCGCAGGTGCCAGAACACACTGACCAGCAGCAGCACGAGCGCGACCGCGACGAGCGGGTTCGCCGCCCAGCGCAGCACCGCGCCATGGTCGCCAAGCGGCAGGCGGATCAGCGAAACGAACAGGAAACCGACGAGCAGGATGTTGCCAAGCGCGGTCAGCCGTTGTTGCAGCCAGTGGTGCGACCCGTGTTTCGCCGAACCGAGGCCGCGAACCTTGCCAAGCTGGGTGCCGTCGCCCATCAGAGTGCCTCCGCCATGATATAGAGCCAAGTCGCGGCCGTCGCGAACACGCCCGCCGCGATAACCACCACCGACCACAGCTTGTTGGTTTTGAGTTCATACCCTGCCCCGGTGTCGAGGATCAGGTGACGCAGCCCTGAAAACAGATGCTGGAAAAATGCCCAGGTCAGCCCGACGAGCACAACCTTGCCCAATATGTTGGTGATCTGGTGGAACAGGGTGATTTCGGGGCTCGGATCGTGCCAGACACACGCGATGAACGCGGCATAAGCATCCGGTCCCGCCGCGATCGCGCCGAGCCACCACAGGAACATCAGGGCGCCGACGATCGCCAGGCCATCGCCGCTGGCACGGTGCAGGATCGACACCGCCATTGCGGGACCCCATTTATACACCTGCAAATGCGGCGCCCGTGGCCGCGCGCTCGGTTCGTTTCCAGCCATATCAGCCCCGTTTCTGACTCTGTTCGGTCGATGCGCGCCGGTTTAGCGCCGCGCGCGCGATATGCAATTGCTTAGGGTGGGTTGTCAGTCAAATTCGCGTTCAAAGGTGGCGCGGCAACCGGAGCCGCGCACGCTTGCCGTCGGGGACCCGGACGATAAGATGCCAGCTTCTCCCGCGTCCTTTGCGGACGACAGATGCGGAAACAGAAAATGACCATTGCCTCTGCCGCGGCGCTGCTCGCTGCCTTCTCGACCACATCGCCGCCCCGCGAGCCGGCCGAAATCGTCGTGACCGCGCGCGAGCGGCTGAAAGACTGGCGCGGCACAACGCAGCTGAGAAACGGGAAATATATCTGCCGGACCCGCGACAGCAGCGGTGACCGCGAAATTGATGCCATAGCATGCCGCGCGCTTGCGACCTGCATGGACACCCTCAAACCCGAAATCGATGCTGCCATCGCGCGCAAGCCGCCGCCCGAGGAACAAGCGGCGATCAGCAAGGCATTCGACGATAAGGCCGGTGCATGCTTCGGCGAGCATTATGAAAACGCGGTCGCGCGTCTCGATGCAGACCGCGACGCGGCGCGGGATCGGACCCGCCCGCCACGGTGACGGCTGCGAGCGTACCGCCGACGACCGGAACCGCCCGCACGTCGCAACCTGCGCCTGACGCGCGATCAGGTCACTTCAGCTTGTCGCGGTTCGCGTAAAGCAATGCGGCGATCACTGCCGCCGATCCAATGCCGATGCCCGCCGCGGCGGCGGTTTTCCAGCCGCGCTTACCCTTCGCCGCCTCTTTGTCGGCGGCTTCCGCGGCGTCAGCGGCTTCCTGTTGCTGGCGGCGCTCGCGCGCGGCGCGCAGCACTTCATTTTCCTCGGGTGCGTCGTCGTGCAGGGGCGGCGGCGGGGGAGCTTGGTCGGTCATCTTGCACCTATGTCCTTGTTATCAGGCGAGCGCCTGCTCGACAGGCGCATAGTCCGTCCCGATCGCTTGCGCGACGGCTTCGAACGTCACCTTGCCATTCCATACGTTCAAACCCTGCGCAAGATGCACGTCGCGCTTCAATGCCTCTTTCCAACCGAGGTCGGCAATGCGCAGCGCGTGCGGCAGGGTGACGTTGTTGAGCGCATAGGTGCTGGTACGCGCGACCGCGCCCGGCATGTTGGCGACTGCATAATGGACGATGCCGTCGACGACATAGGTCGGATCGGCGTGGGTCGTTGCATGGCTGGTTTCAAAACAGCCGCCCTGGTCGATCGCGACGTCGACGAGTACCGAGCCCGCCTGCATCGTGCCGAGCATCTCGCGCGTGACGAGCTTCGGCGCCTCGGCGCCGGGGATCAGCACCGCGCCGATCACCAGATCGGCCTCGGCGACGCATTCGGCGAGGTTGGCGCGGTTCGAGAAGCGCGTCTTGGCGCGCGCTTCGAAAAACGTGCCGACGCGTTCGAGCACTTCGGGATCGCGATCGAGGATGGTGACGTCGGCGCCGAGGCCCGCCGCCATCTGCGCCGCGTTGAAGCCGACGACGCCGCCGCCGATCACACACACCTTGCCCGGCGCGACGCCCGGGACACCGCCGAGCAGTACGCCACGGCCCCCATGCGCCTTTTCGAGCGCGGTCGCGCCCGCCTGGATCGACATACGTCCCGCGACTTGGCTCATCGGCTTCAAGAGCGGCAGCCCGCCGTGCGGACTGGTGACGGTTTCATAAGCGATGCACACCGCACCCGATTTCATCAGGTCGCGCGTCTGGTCGGGATCGGGCGCGAGGTGGAGATAGGTGTAGAGAATCTGCCCTTCGCGGAGCATCGCGCGTTCAACTGGCTGGGGCTCTTTGACCTTCACCACCATGTCGCAGGTCGCGAAAATTTCTTCGGCAGTCTGGACGATTTCGGCGCCCGCTTCGACATAGAAGCGGTCGTGCGCGCCAATGCCTTCGCCCGCGCCGGTCTGCACCAGCACGCGATGGCCGTGGACGCTGAGTTCGCGCGCGCTTTCGGGGGTCAGTCCGACGCGATATTCGTGATTCTTGATTTCTTTGGGGGTGCCGATGATCATTGTCGCTCTCCATGCTGCGGCGGCGCCCGCTGCGGCGACGGCGGCGCTCGATGATGGCCGTGTTCTATAGCAGAAACAGCGCGCGAGGTGCTTGCATATCATCCGCCAATGGCCGAGAAGCGCGCATGAATTTAGCGTCATATGGACATTTCACGCACAATGATTGATCGAATCGACCGAAAGATTCTCGACATGCTGCAAAGTGGCGGTCCGCGTCCCGCCGCCGAGCTCGGCGACGCGGTGGGTCTGTCGGCGTCGGCGTGCCACCGCCGCATCCGCGCGCTGGAGGCCGCAGGCATCATCACCGGCTATACGGCGCGCCTCGCCCCCGAGCGCATCGGGCTGGGGCTGGATGTGTTTGTCGATATCAGCCTGACCTCGCAGAGTGAGGAAGCGCTGACCGCATTCGAAAGCGCGGTCAAAAGCTTCGACGAGATTCTGGAATGCCAGCTGCTGTCGGGCGCTTCCGACTACCGGCTGCGTGTTGCGGCGCGCAACGTCGCCGACTTCGACCGGCTCCACCGCCATTGCCTGTCGCGCCTGCCTGGGGTCGCTTCGATGCACAGCGCCTTTGCGCTGCGCACGATCAAGGCGTTCGAGGGCTATCCGGTGCCGGACGGCGAGACGGCTTGAGCCAAAAAACTGCGCTGCTGGTTAACGCGCAATTTACCAGAATCGCGGCATAGCCCGGTCATATGTTTTGCCGACCACAGGCGGGCGCCAGACCCGCGCGGCGCGATCGATCAGGGAAGCAGGATCATGGTGAAGGATAATCCGATTCATAAGCAGCAAATCGACCCGATCGCGATGGCCGAACGCTTCCCCTATTACGATCTCGACGGTCAGCTTGCCGCCCAGGCGAGCGAAATTTACGCGATCATCGCCGGGCGCGAAGAGGCGATTGCGCGCGCCTATTGGGATGCGTTCAACGCCCTGCCCAGCGTCGAGCGCAAGGTCGAGGGCGAACTCCTCGAATCCTATGTGCGCGGCAGCGCGCGCCATACCGAAACCAAATATGCCGACGCCGCGGGGCAAGAAGTCGCGACGATCGCCTGCCAGAACGCCCACATGGCGCGGCGCGTCAAACTGCCGCTCGCGCTGGTCATGTCGTGCATCGCCGAAAGCCAGCGGCTGACGATCGAATATGTCGTGGCGGCGTGCGCCGACGACAGGGGGCGCCTGACGCGCCTCACCAGCGCGATCAACCGGCTCGCATTGCTCGAATTCGATATCATGCAGCGTTACGCCGAAAAGCTCGACCGCGCCGTGATCTCGGGCGAACGGCAGATGCTGGCCAATGATTTCGACCGCTCGATCGCCTCGCTGGTCCAGGACACCGACGGGGTGCGCGAACAATTGGCCAAGCAAGCCGCATCGGCCGATCAGGCGGCGAAGGGCATGATCGCCAAGACGAGCGAAGTCGCCGCCGCGTCCGAACAATCGGCGATGGCGATGCGCGAAGCCGCCTCGACCGCCGCCGGGCTGATCCGCGCGATCGAGGATGCGCGCAGCGAAGTCGAAGCCTCGGCCAGCGTCGCCACCCGCGCGTCGGAACAGGCGGGCGAAGCCGTCGCGATGTCCGAAACGCTGTCGCACCATGCCGAATCGATCGAGTCGATTTTGGGCCTGATCCGCGAGATCGCGGGCCAGACCAACCTTCTCGCGCTCAATGCCACGATCGAGGCGGCGCGCGCCGGCGAATCGGGACGCGGCTTCGCCGTCGTCGCGCAGGAGGTCAAAAGCCTCGCTAACGAAACCGCGCGCGCGACCGACGACATCGCGGGCAAGATCACCGCGATCCAGCAGGCAACGCGCGGATCGGTGAACGCCAACCAGTCGATCCAAGCGACCATCGTCGAGGTCCAGCGTTCGGCGCAGCGCATCCGCGACGCGATGGACGCGCAGGCTCAGACCGTCACATCGATCACCGCCGCGGTCGACGAAACCGCGCTCGCCGCCGATTCGATGTCATCGACAATCGCCAGCATCCGAAACGATTCGGGCATGGTCGCGAGCGAAATCAGCGTGCTCAGCCAGGAATTTGCGATGATGGGCGGGCGGCTGCAGCAGCTCGAACAGGCCGCGAGCGAGTTCAGCCGCCGGGTGGCGTAGCCTCCCCCATTCCCTCTTCATCGTCGCCCCGGCGCAGGCCGGGGCCTCGCCCTCGTACCCTGACGCACCGGCGAGGTCCCGGGCTTTGCTGGGATGACGAGCTTGGGGGTGCGCCCGCTTGGCAAGCCCTGCCCGGCTGCTTAAAGCCGCATCATGACCACCCACATCCTGATCACCGGCGCCAGCCGCGGCATCGGCGCCGCCATCGCCGAAGCGCTGGCTAACGATACAAGGCGGGTAATCGCACTCTCCAGTGCCGACGGCGACCTCTCCGACCTGGCCGCCCCCGCCCGTCTGTGGCAGACCAGTCTCGACCGGTTCGATGGCCGCATCGACGTGCTGATCAACAACGCCGGGGTTTTTGAAGCCAACCCGATCGAAAATGCGGACGCCGACTGGCTGGAAAACTGGAACCGCACGCTCCAGATCAATCTGACCGCCAGCGCCGACCTTTGCCGCCGCGCCGTGCTGCACTGGCAGGAACGCAAGTCCGCCGGGCGTATCGTCAACATTGCCAGCCGCGCGGCGCACCGCGGCGACAGCCCGGCGCACTGGCATTATGCCGCGTCAAAGGCGGGCATGGTCGCGATGACCAAGACGATCGCGCGCGCCTATGCGAAGGACGGCATCCTCGCCTTTGCGATCTGCCCCGGCTTCACCATGACCGGCATGGCCGACGATTATCTCGCCAGCCGCGGCGGCGACAAATTGCTGGCCGACATTCCCTTGGGCCGTGTCGCCATGCCCGACGAAGTCGCCGAGATGGCACGCTGGTGCGCAACGGATGCTCCTGCGTCGATGACCGGCGCGGTGCTGGACGTGAACGGCGCGAGCTATGTGCGCTAACCGATGAGCTGGATCGTCTCGCTCCCCTGCACCCGCGCCGAAGCCGAGGCGCTGTCAGGCGAAATCCCCGCTCTCGATGCACTGCCCGAGGCGCCCGTCGTGGTCACGCGCGAGATCGACGAAGATGCCGGGCAGTGGCAACTCGACGCCTATATGGACGGCAGGCCCGGCGCGGCGCTCGTCACATTGCTGCAATCGCTGGTGCCGAGCGCAAAGGGCACAAAAGCCGTCGTCGCAGAGCTGCCCGAAGAGGATTGGGTCACGCTGTCGCAGCAGGGGCTGGAACCCGTGCAGGCGGGGCGCTTTTTCGTCCATACGAGCAGCCACACCGACCGCATTCCGCCCGGCACCACCCCTTTTCTGATCGACGCGAGCCAGGCGTTCGGCACCGGCGGCCACGACACAACCGCGGGGTGCCTAGCGATGCTCGACCGCCTTGCGCGGCAGGGCGCCAGTCCGCGCAATATTGCCGACATCGGCACCGGCACCGGACTGCTCGCCTTTGCCGGGCTGGCGCTGTGGCCGCGCGCGAAAATGATCGCGTCCGACATCGATCCCGCGAGCATCTTCGTCACCCGCGACAATGCCGCGATCAACCGCGTGCCGCTCGGCCGCGGCGGCGGACGCCTCGCGCTCGCGGTCGCGCCGGGGACCGACCATCCCGCGATCCGCCACCGCGCGCCTTATGACCTGGTGATCGCCAATATCCTCGCCGGGCCGCTGATCACCCTTGCTCCCGACATCGGCGCCGCGACCGCGCCGGGCGGCCACGCCATCCTCGCAGGGCTGATCGCGCGCCAGATGGAACCGGTACTCGCCGCCTACCGCGCGCAGGGCTTTCGCCTGGTGGCGCGCGGGGGCAGCGCCGAATGGCCGTGCCTGCTGCTCGTCAAGCGCCGCCGCTACGGCTGGCGCCGCAAGGAACGCGCCTTCCACCGCGCCGACCCGGCGGACGCAAGTTTCGGGAGCTGGTAGAAGACCGCCGCCGTGCCCGTTCGTGTCGAGCGAAGTCGAGACACGCATGAGTGGCGCGAGACTTCACGGTGTCTCGACTTCGCTCGCCACGAAGGGGTTCAGGCGGTTTGCTTGCCTAGCGCATAATCCTGCGTGCCGCGCGTGATCACCTCATCACCCGGCAAGATATCCGCGATCGCGATCGGCGGCAGCGCGTCATTCGCGGCATAAAGCGGCGCAAAATCGGTGTTCACCGTTGTGTCGAGCAGCTGGTCGAGGCTGTCGATGACAAAATAATTCTGCTGGAAATCGTCGATCCGATAATCGGTCCGCATCACCCGCGCGAGGTCGAAACCGATCCGGTTCGGGCTGTCGCTGTCGAGCGCAAACACGCTTTCGGCGTAGGAGGAGACGATCCCGGCGCCATAGATGCGCAAACCGTCCGCTTCGCGAATGAGCCCGAACTCGACCGTGTACCAGTAAAGCCGCGCCAGCTGTTTCAGCGCATCGAACTTCAGGCTGCGCAGCCCACCCTCGCCATAAGCGACCATATAATCGGCGAACACCGGGTCGGCGAGCATCGGGACATGGCCGAACACGTCGTGGAAAACGTCAGGCTCTTGCAGATAATCGAGCTGGTCGGGGGTGCGGATGAAATTGCCCGCGGGGAAGCGCCGGTTCGCAAGATGGTCGAAGAACACCTCGTCGGGAACCAGCCCCGGCACCGCGACGACCTGCCACCCCGTCGCCGCCATCAACCGCGCGTTGAGCTCGCGGTAATCGGGAATACCCGGTTTTTCGAGCCGCAGCACGTCGATGCCGCGCAGGAACGCCTCCGACGCGCGGCCGGGGAGCATCGCCGACTGGCGCGCGAACAGCTTGTCCCACATCGCATGTTCGGCGGCGGTAAACGCGTCCCAATCCTGCGATATCGTCCAGTCGGCCGCAGCCCCCGGCGGCGGCACTTCATGGACATGGGTAAAGCCGTCTTTCATACGCGATGACCTAACATGAACTGGTTTCAAAAGAAACCATTTACGCGCGTGCCATTCCCAGCCATTTGGCGGCGCGCGGCAGGCGCGGGATGATGAGCCGATCGACGATCCATAGCAAGATCAGCGACGCGGCGAGCAGCGGCAGCAGCGCGGCGAGCAACAGGATGATTGCCGCCACGCCTTTCAGCTTCGCCGGATCGCGCGGCAGCGGCGGGGCGCCCAGCGCATCGCCGGGCTTGCGGCGGCGCCACATCAGGAACCCCGACACGGCGAGGGTCATCAGCATCAGCGCGGTAAGCACCCCGATCAGCTGGCTGACGATCCCGAAAAGCGCGCCCTCGTGCCAGGCGATGCCGATGCCGACGATACGATCGATGACATGTTTGTCGGCAAAGCCGCTGCGCGACACCTCGATTCCGGTGACGACGTCGTAGCTCACCTTGCGCACCAGCGGGCGGTTCTGCGTCTGGGTGGTCAGCGTCCATGTGTCGCCATTGGGCGGCCCGAACATGTTCGGCGCGCCCGGCGGCTGAATGATCACCGGCGCAGGCAGGTTTTCGTTTTGCGCGCGCAGGACGATGTGGTCGAGCGGGACGCGCGGCGCATCGCCGATCGCGACCGGCACGGGCATCGCCTTCGCCATCGCACTGTGGTCATGCGCGGCGTGATGACTGGCATCGCCGCCGCTTTTCCAGTCCTGCGCGCCTTGCACCCACCCCATTTCGGCGCGGACGGCGCGAAAGCCCTGCGCCCAGACATCGGTCCACGGCAGCGCGGTGAGCAGCAGCACGAGCGCCAGCCCCGATACCCAGAACCCGGTCACGGCGTGCAGGTCGCGCAGCGCGACGCGCCCACCGAGCCCCAGCCGCGGCCACACGACCCCCGCCGCCCCGCGCCCGCGCGGCCACCACAGATAAAGCCCGGTCAAGATCATCACGATCGCCCAGCTCGCGGCGAGTTCGACGATGATCCCGCCCGCGCGCCCGATCAGCAGGCTGCCGTGGATCTTCGCCAGCCACGCCGAAATCCGGTCGTCGGGATTGGCCGATCCGATCACCTCTCCCCGCGGCGCCACCGCCACATCGCGCATCGTGCCATTTGGCAGCCCGACATGGACGATCGCCGCATCGCCCGGCGCCTCTGGCACCCGGTAATAGTGGAAGCTCGCGCCCGGAAAGGCGGCGAGCGCCGCCGCCACCTGCGCATCGGCATCGACCCGCTCGGCGGTCGGCAGGTCGCGCCAGCCCCGCTCCTGCCACCGGTCGAGCTCAGGCTTGAACAGATAGGCCGCCCCCGTCACCGATAGCATCAGGATGAAGGGGATGACGAACAACCCGGCATAAAAATGCCAGCGCCAGATCGTTCGATAGAGCGGAATCCGGTTGATGTCGGTCATCCCCTGTCCTTTCGCTTAGAAGCGGGCGCGGATACCGGCGGACACCGCGCGGCGCTCGACCGGATAGTAGACCGCGGATGCCGGGGTCACCGTGATCGCCGCGCTGATGTCGCCGATCGCCTTCTTGCCCGTGATGTTGCGGATATCGACAAAGGCATCGACCCCCTCGGCAATCCGCGCCCCACCGGTCACGCCCAGCAGGGCATAGCCGGGCGTCTGGACAAGGTTGCGATAGTCGGCAAACGGCCCATCGGGCACCCACTCGACATTCGGCGCGATATGCAGCGCGTCGCTGCCGATGCGCGCTTCGGCGCGATAGACGTGCTTGGGCACCACCGGCAGGCGGTTGTCGCCGAACTGGCTGTCATTCCGGAAGCGGAAATCGCTGTAGGTATAAACCTGCCGCAACCGCAGCCAGCCGGTCGGGGCAATTTCCAGCGCCGCCTCGATCCCCTGATGCAGCGTGCGGTCGGCGTTGAAGGTCGCCGCCGGAATGCTGACATTGGTGGTGAATTGCAGCAATTCGCCCTTCAGCGTTGACCGATAGAGCGCGAGATCCCAATTGACGATCCCCGCCTTGCCGCGCGTCCCGACCTCAGCCGTCCACGCGCGTTGCGGACGGATCGTCGAGACGACCTGACTGATCGGAGGCGTGCCGATATTCTGGAACACTTCGCCGAAGCCCGGAAATTCGGCCGAACGGCTGTAATTGGCGAAGAACTGCACGTCGGCGCCCGGTTCGAACAGCACGCCGAACTTGGGCGAAAAGGCATCGAAGTCGATCCGCCCGTTGCGCGACGTCGATAGATTGACGCGCCGCTTGCGGAAGCCATCGGCATAGACGCCGCCCGCGATCAAGGTCAGCTGCTCCACCGGCCGCACCCGCACCTCGCCATAGATATTGGCGGTGCGCGCGGTCTGGTCGGCATCGAACACCAGCGCGCCGCGGCGCCCGGCGATGTTGACATATTGCCGCGCGTCGGTGCTGCCGCGCCGCAGTTCGCCGCCCAGCGTCACCTCGATCGGCCCACTCGCATAGTCGGCGCGGAAGAAGCCACCGAGATCGAGCGAGTCCTGATCGATCACCTGAAAGATCGGGTGATACAGCGACTTGGCGTTGACGAAGCCGCCGACGTCAAGCTTGAACGCGCCCCAATCGAACGAGGTCCGGTTCTGCAGCCGCAGCGATACGATGTCGCGCGCCTGATCGCCCGCCACCGCCGCGGCGCTGGCGACGCGCGGGGTGGTCAGCGCTTGGTTGAAGGTCAGCGCGCCGGGGATTTCCTGCTTGATGTCGTTATAGCTCGCATAGAAACGCGTCGAAACGACGTCGCTCAGCTTCAGTCCGACATTGCCGTGAAAGCGAAAGCTGCGCCGATTGACATGGTCGCGGTCGCCGCTCGACGTGTCGGCGCTGACCGCGCCCCACGCATCGACGCGGTCGCTCGCAACGCCTGCCGACACCAGCCCGCGATAGCTGTCGAAACTGCCGACATCGCCGCGCAGGTAGAAGCCTTCAGCGGTGCGCCCGGTCGGCGTCATGCCATTGACCGCGCCGCCCAGCGTGCCCGACCCGAAACGCAGCGCATTGGCGCCGCGATAGACCTCGAGATGGTCGAAAAAGATCGGCTCGAGCTCTTGGAAATCGCCATTGTCGTCAGCCAGGTTGATCGGCACCCCGTCCTGGAGCAGCGTCAACCCGCGCATATGGAAACCGCGCGACAGCCCCGATCCGCGGATCGAAATGCGCACCTCTTGCCCGTAACGCGGCTGGAGATAGACGCCGGGCGAAAAGGCCAGCGTGTCGCGCAGCGAAACGATCGATTTGTCGGCATAATCCTGATGGCTGACGACGTCGGCGCCGCCCGCGGTCTTCTGGACACGGGCTTCGGCTTCATTGGTCAATTCGGGGGCGGTGACGATGATCGTCGGATCGGCTTCGGCCTCGGCGGCCTGCGCCGCGGCAGGGACGAGCGAGAGGACGAGCGCGAGCAAAGGCGCCGCCCGATAGGCAGTTTTGGTCATGGGCAATTTCTTCCCGATATGCAGATGATGGAGCCGCGCGGCAGGACCAGCGCGACAATTCAAGTGGTCATCCCGGCGAACGCCGGGATCTCACCGTCGCATCAATGCGCAGCGGCGAGGCTCCGGCCTCCGCCGGAACAACACATCATGCGTGGGAAGGCGGCCCCGTACTCGGCGGCAGCGGCGAGGCGATGCCGGGGGCAAAACCCAGCGATCGTACCGCAACCGGCGTCGGCGCCGCCACCATCGGCGCGGCGACCAGAATCGGTTCACCCGGAACGATCGGCGCATTGGCGAGCGCGCCCCACGGGCAATGCTGCTGCGTCTCGCCCGCATCGTGGCTGCCCGCTTTGTCCAGCGGGATCGTCACGGTCTTGCCGGGATCGGTCGGGTCCGAACAGATGCGCACCGTGATCGACCCGCCGGCGTCGCTCTCGATCATCCACCCCGGCGCCACCAGCACCCGCGCGCCGAGCGCGAGCAGCAGCGGCAGCAGCAGCAGGATGCCGGGACGGCGAAAGGCGGCGAGCAGGCTCACGCGGCGGCCTTTATGGCGGCGGGGCGGGCGTGGCAAGCCATCTCACGTCGTCATTCCGCCGGCGTCTCGTCGACCTTCTTCCCCGTCCGCGTCCAGGGATACAGAAACTGCCCCCAATAATGTTTCGGCACATCTTCGGGGATGCCGTAATTTTCCGGCCAGCGATCCTTGGGCAGGTGAAAAGTCCCGAAAATCTTGTCGAGCCACGGAAAGTGGATCGCAAAATTGACGTCGAACGCCTCGCGTTCCAGCCCGTGGTGCCAGTGATGAAAGCGTGGCGTCGCGATCCAGTGACCCAGCCGGTTGAAATTGCCCCCGACATTGGCGTGGAGCAGCGACGACCAGACATAGACGAAGCCGATATACGCCTGCATCACCGACGGGCTGAATCCCAGCGTAAACAGCGGTAGCGAGGTGATCGAGCGGAGCAGGATGATCTCGACAAAGTGCATCCGCGACCCCGCCAGCCAGTCCATCGACTTCGCGCTGTGGTGGATCGCGTGAAAGCCCCACAGGAACGGCACTTTGTGGAACAGCCGGTGATACCAATATTGCGCCAGGTCCGACGCGATCAGGACAATGGCGAACTGCACCAGCCACGGCAGCGACGCGACGGTGGCGCGAAACGTATCCCAGCTGTTCGTACTCTCGTTGATGATCGTCGACGGCGCGAGCGCCAGAAAGCCGAGAACCTGCACAAACATCGTGCTGACGAGGTAATAGAACAGATCCTCGCGCCATTCGGTGCGGAACAGGCGCTGCGCGCGGCGGTGCGGGAACAGGCGTTCGAGCGGCGCGAACATGAAGCCGGTGATCAGCAGGTTGACGACGAAAAAGTCGAGCCCGAAGAAAATCCCCCAGCTTCGCGTCTCCTCGGGCTGGACATTGGCGCCGCCGAACAGCGTCGCCGCGAGCGCGATCATCAGCGCGGTCGCGCCCAGCACCTTGCGCGGGCGGAGCAGCAGGCTGAGCAGTGCGAGCCCGTAACTCGCCAGCAGTACCAGATGCACTAGCCCGCGAAACCCGCCCCAATCCTTGATGATTGCCAGTTCCGGCGTCGCAAACCAGTCAGGAAAGCGCAGCGCGACGACCATGCCGAAGCCGACGATCGCGAACAGCAGCGCGAAAAACCCCGACAGCCACCCGCTGCCAAAGCGCCGCACCTCCGTATGCGATTCCAGATCGCGCATCAGATGGTTCAGATAGTCACGTTTGGCCATTTGGTCCCCCAACCCCATTTGCGCGGCGTCGTCTGTGTCGGCGCGCACGCGACAATAGCCGATCCTCCCCCACCGGGGAGGATCACTACCCCGCCGCCGCCACAATCTTCGCCCACTCGGCCTCGTCGATGACCCTGATCCCGAGCGCCGCCGCCTGCTTCAGCTTCGACCCCGCGCCCGGCCCAGCCACCACCAGGTCGGTCTTCGCGCTCACCGATCCCGCCGCCTTGGCGCCCAAAGCTTCGGCTTGCGCTTTCGCTTCGTCGCGGCTCATCGTCTCCAGCTTGCCGGTGAACACGACGGTCATCCCCGACACCTCGCTCGCGCGCGTTTCGACAACGAACGGCGGCGGCGAGACCTCGGACAGCAGGTCGTCCCACAGGTCGCGGTTGTGCGGTTCGTGGAAGAAATCGCCCAGCGCCTCGGCGACCGCGGGGCCGATGCCGTCGGCGCGGACGTCGAGGATCGCCTTGATCGCCTCCATCTTGCGCGCCGCATATTTGCCGTCGGTTTCGCCCTCGGCACGCGGATGCGCCTCGACATAAGCGTTGATCTCGGCCGCCTTGGCGGGCAACAACGCGATGTCGCCGATGCCCTTCAGCAGATCGCGCGCGGTCACCGCGCCGATATGACGGATGCCCAACCCGAACAGCAGTCGCGCGGCGTCGGGCGCGCGCTTCGCCTCGATCGCGGCGAGCAGATTGTCGACCGACTTTTCCTTCCACCCCTCGCGCGCCAGCAATTCGTCGCGGTGCCGGTGCAGCCGGAAAATATCCGCCGGCCCGTTGTCGAGCCAGCCGAGCTCGAGAAATTCGGCGATGCTCTTTTCGCCCAGCCCCTCGATGTCGAGCGCGCCGCGGCTGACGAAATGGCGCAGCCGCTCGAACTTCTGCGCCGCGCAGATCAGCCCGCCGGTGCAGCGGACGTCGACCTCGCCCTCCTCGGCGACCGCCTCGCTGCCGCACACCGGGCAATGATCGGGAAAGACATAGGGATCGCGCGCCTCATCGCGGGTCAGATTTTCGACCACCTGCGGGATCACGTCGCCCGCGCGCTGGACGACGACGCGGTCGCCGGGGCGGACGCCCAATCGCCCGATCTCGTCGCGGTTGTGGAGCGTGACGTTCGACACCACCACCCCGCCGACGGTCACCGGGGTCAGCCGCCCGACCGGGGTCAGCTTGCCGGTGCGCCCGACCTGGATGTCGATGGCCTCGAGCGTGGTCTGCGCGCGTTCGGCGGGGAATTTATGCGCGATGGCCCAGCGCGGCGCCTTCGCCACGAACCCCAGCCGCGCCTGCCAGTCGAGCCGGTCGACCTTGTATACGACGCCGTCGATGTCATAGGGCAGCTCGGCGCGCTCGGCTTCGATCATCCGGTAGTGCGCCAGTACCTCGGCAATATTCTCAAGCCGCTTCAACAGCGGCGACACCGGCACGCCCCACGCCGCGATGCGCTGCATCATGGCGAACTGCGTCGTCTCGGGCAGGTCGCTGACCTCGCCCCAGCCGTGCGCAAGGAAGCGCAGCGGGCGCGACGCAGTGACGCTCGCGTCCTTCTGGCGCAGCGACCCCGCCGCGGCGTTGCGCGGATTGGCGAACTGGCGCGCCTTTTCGGGATCGTCGGCCTCGGCGAGCAGCCGGGCATTGAGCGCGGCGAAGTCGGCCTTCGCCATATAGACCTCGCCGCGGATCTCGAACACGTCGGGAACAGCGCCGTTCAGCTCCTGTGGAATATCGGCGATGGTGCGGACATTGGCCGTGACATCCTCGCCGACACTGCCGTCGCCGCGCGTCGCGGCCTGCACCAGCTTGCCCCTTTCGTAGCGCAGCGAGCAGGACAATCCGTCGATCTTGTCCTCCGCGGTCAGCGCAACCGCGGCATCTTCGGGCAGGTTCAGGAACCGTCGCACCCGCGCGACAAACTCGGCGACATCCTCGTCGGCGAACGCATTGTCGAGGCTCATCATGCGCTGCGCATGGGTGATTTTCGCGAGCGGCGACGCCTCGACCGCCGCGCCGACTTGGCTGTTCGGGCTGTCGGCGCGGATCAGGTGCGGGAAGGCCGCCTCGATCGCATTGTTGCGGCGGACAAGCGCGTCATAATCGGCGTCCGAAATCTCCGGACTGTCCTCGGCGTGGTAAAGCTTGTTGTGCCGCGCAATCGCCTTCGCCAGCCGCATCAGTTCGTTCGCGGCCTCGGCCTCGGTCAGCGCTTCGACGTCGTTCATGCACGCGTCCTTGCCGCCGGCTTGAATACAGCGCGAGTGCCGAATCCGGCGATCAGCGGGCGACCCTTCGCAATTGCCGCCTGCACCTCGGGCAGCGCCAGCGATGCCGCGTGCGCCGCCTCGTCGGCCCATAGTTCGACGATCCACAGCGCGTCGGGATTGGCTGAATCCTCGCCGACCAGATAGAGAAAATTTCCCGGCATCTCGCCGGTCCCCTCGGTCAATGCCGCCGCCAATGCAGCGCGCTCGCCGGGCTTGGCGACGATCTGTCCGATCAGCCCATATTGCGGCTCGATTTCTTCCATCCCGACCTCCAACGCCCGCACCGCGCTGGCGGGCAAAAGCAGCCCGGCCATCGCCATCATGGCCTTCAAATGCGTCCGCCGCCCGATCGCCGCTGTCGCCATGACGCGGTCAACCCCGTTCCATCGCCAGCGCCTCGGTCGGCGGAATCTGCATCCCCTCGAACGCCTGCGCCGCATAGGGACCGGCGGGATCGACCCAGTGCAGGAACAGATGCGCCGACCAGCGATTGGGGTTGGGCATCATCCGCCCGTGCAGCCGGTGGACTCCCTGATACAGCACCGCATCGCCGGCGCGCATCGGCACCGAACCGTAGGCCTCGTCGCCGAAATCGGGGTCGGCGCGTTCGCGCGGGGTGTCGATGTGCTGCGATCCGACTTCGAGCGGCCAGGGCTTGTCGTCACTCGCCGCCAGCAGCAGCGACAGGCTGTGTTCGCAGGCATAGCGGTCCGAATGCACCCGGCAGATATCGCCCGCGCGGTACATGCGGAAATAGCAATAGGTCGGGCGCAATTCATGGCCGACCAGCGCGCGCACCGCCGGGGTCATACCCCACAGGAACGTCGCCATCGGGGGATATTGCTGGCCATACACTTCGACCGCCTCGGACTTGAGCAGCGCCGACCCGCGCTTCAGCGCATCGAACGACACCCCGCCGCGAATCAAGTCCGATTTCAGCGTCGCCAGAAACGCATGGGTGACATCGGTCGGGACAAAGCCCGGCAACGCCAGATAGCCCTGGTCGCGATAGGTTTCTGCCCCGCCGGTCATATCGTCTCCAACAGCCTTTCCGCCTGCGCGCGCGCTTCTTCGGTCACCTCGGCGCCCGACAGCATCCGCGCGATTTCCTCGCGGCGGCCCATCTCGTCAAGCGCATGGACACTGGTGCGCGTCACAACACCCTCGCTCGACTTGGCGATGACAAAATGCGCCGCGCCCTTCGCCGCGACCTGCGGGCTGTGCGTTACCGCGAGCAATTGCTTGCCGCGCCCCGCCAGTCGCGCGAGCCGCTCGCCGATCGCGCTCGCCACCGCGCCGCCGACGCCGCGGTCGATTTCGTCGAAGATGATCGTGTCGGCGCCGCCCTCTTCGGCCAGCGCGACCTTGAGCGCCAGAATGAAGCGCGAGAGTTCGCCGCCCGACGCGATCTTGGCGAGCGGCGCGAACGGCGCCCCGGGGTTGGTCGAAATGAGGAATTCGACGCGGTCGATTCCATCCGGGCTCCAGCGCTCGGCAGGCAGCCGCTCGACCAGCGTCTGGAACCGCGCCGCGTCGAGCTTCAACGGTGCCAACTCGCCCGCCACCGCCGCATCGAGCCGCGCCGCCGCCTTGGCGCGCAGGTCGGACAACGCGCTCGCGGCATGGGTGTAAGCGGCGGCGGTTTCGGCGACGGCGGCTTCCAGCTTCGCCAGCCCCGCGCTGCCGCCCTCGATCGCATCGAGCCGCGCCGCCAGCGTGCCGGTCAATTCGGCAAGCTCGTCAGGCTGCACGCCATGTTTGCGCGCCATCGCACGGATGTCGAACAACCGCGTTTCGGTCGCTTCGAGCCGTTCGGGGTCATATTCCATCGCGCGCGTCGCCTCGCGCAGCCGCGTTTCGGCCTCGTCGGCCTCGATGATCGCGCGGTCGAGCCCGGCGAGCGCCTCGGCGAGCAGCGGGTGATCGCCCGCCAGCCGGTCGAGCCGCCGCGCCGCACCGCGCAGCAGCGCCGGGCCGCCGTCGCTGCCTTCGAAAGCCTCCAGAATCGCGCCAAGGTCGCCCGCGATCTTCTCGCCCTTCTGCATCGCCGCGCGCGCTTCGGACAGCTCGGCATCCTCGCCGGGCTGCGGCCCCAGAGCCTGCAATTCGGCGACGCAATGTTGCAGCCATTCGCGGTCGCGCGCCGCGTCGTCGAGCGCGCTCTGCGCCGCCGCCAGCTTCGCCTCGGCAGCGCGCCACGCCGCATGTGCCGCGGCGACCGCACCGGTGTCGGCGCGTGCGAAGGCGTCGAGAAGGGCGCGATGCCCCACGGGGGCGAGCAGCCCCCGATCATCATGCTGGCCATGGATTTCGACCAGGTGCCCGCCAACCTCACGCAGCAGCGCCGCCGAACAGGGCTGGTCATTCAGGAACGCGCGGCTGCCGCCATCGGCTTTCAGCGTGCGCCGGACGAGCAGCGGCTCACCGGGTTCGATCGCGATGTCATTGTCCGCAAGCAGTCCGGCCAGCGGGGTGTCGACGGCCGGTGCGGCAAAACTGGCGGTCACCTGCGCATTGTCGGTTCCCTGCCGCACCAGCGCGCTGTCGGCACGCGCGCCGAGCGCCAGCCCCAGTGCGTCGAGCAGGATCGACTTGCCCGCCCCCGTCTCGCCTGTCAGCACCCCCAGCCCGGCCGCGAAATCGAGCTCGAGCCGTTCGATCAGAACGATATTGGCGATGGACAGGGCGGTCAGCACAAGGCGCCCCTTACATTAGAACAAAGCGCGAATCCACGCCCGCGCGAAATCAGGCGCTCGGCGCGTGCCGCTGCATCAGCTTGTACGCGCGCTCGTACCATTCGTTACCCGGATAGTTGGCGCCGAGCACCGCCGCCGACTTCTTCGCTTCCTCGGGGATGCCGAGCGCCAGATAGGATTCGGTCAGGCGATACAGCGCCTCGGGAGCGTGGCTGGTCGTCTGGAACTTGTCGACGACCTCGCGGAAGCGGATCGACGCCGCCAGCCAGTTCGAGCTGCGCTGGTAAAAGCGGCCGATCTCCATCTCCTTGCCCGCCAGATGGTCCTGCACCAGGTCGATCTTCAGCCGCGCGTCGGCGGCATAGCGGCTGTCGGGATAACGGCGGATCACCTCGCCCAGCGCGTTCGACGCCTGCTCGGTGATCTTCTGGTCGCGGGTCACGTCGCTGATCTGCTCATAATAGGAAAGGCCGATCAGATAATAGGCGTAGGGCGCGTCCTTGTTGCCCGGATGGATCGCGAGGAAGCGCTGCGCCGCTTCGATCGCCGGGGTATATTCGCGGTCCATATAGTAACTGAAGCTGCTCATCAGCTGCGCGCGGCGAGCCCAGGGCGAATAGGGGTGCTGGCGCTCGACCTCGTCGAACAGCGCCGCGGCGACGCGATATTGCTGGCGGTCGAGCCGGTCCTGTGCCGCGCGGTACAAGGTGTTGACGTCGCGGGCGACGTAACGCGTGTCCTTCTTCACTGCGCCGCCCCCGGCGCAGGCGGCCAGCGGCACGGTCAGCAGGGCGGCGGCGAGCAGGCGCGTCATGGCGCGCGAAAGGAAAGGCTGAGTCATGCGCGCGGTATAGCCACAGCGCCGATGAACGCAAAATAAATGATGCGCGTCTGGCCGCGCTTTTACCCGCCCTTCACCACGCACCCCTTTGGCGCATCGGCAGGGGCCGGGATGCGGCGCGCGGTCTTGATCGTCACCTGTGGTTCCAGCATCTGGCCGACCATCACCCCCTCGCCCGCCGTCGGCGAGACGGGCGCGTTGAAGATCGCGTCGGCCACCGCGGCGCCGGCGACCAGTTCGCCGAACACCGCAAAGCCCGCGCCGTCCCCGCCGGGCGCGTCGCTGTCGAACCCTTTGATGTCGGATAGCAGCAGGAAAAAATCGCTGGTCGCATCGCCGGGATTCAGCCGCGCCATCGACAGCGCACCCTTGCAATTGGTCAGCCCCGTCGTCTTCGTCGGCTCGTGCGCGACCGGCGGAAAATTGCGCCGCGGGTCGCCGCGGTTGCCCGCCTGGATCAGCTGGTTGGTCGCCCCCCAGATTTTGGTCGAGCGATAGAATTTGAACCCGTCCATCCGCTTGGCATCGACATAACGCAGGAAATTGGCCGCGGTCGCGGGCGCGCGCTCATGCTCCAGCCGCACGACGATCGTCCCCAGGTCGGTGACCAGCTCGACATAGGGCCGCGTATCGGTCGCCGGTGCATCGACCGGCACCGGCAAGGGCGGCGGCGGCGGGGGCGGCGCAAATGTCGGACGCGGACGCGGCGGCGCGGGGGTGACAGGCGGCGATGCGGCCGCCTGCGCGGCAAGGGCGAGCGAAAGGAGGGTCGTCAGCATGGGCCGACTATGCCGCGTGCGAGGGCGCCACGAAAGCCGGAATCGCACGGGGAACATTGTCAGCCGACATTCATTCTGGAGATGCCATCTCACGCGGGTCACTCCGCCCCTCTCGCTCGGGAATCGACATGCGATTGCGAATCCTCGTCGCGCCGTCCGGCTACAAGGAATGCCTGGAGGCCGATCGCGTCGCCGCTGCGATTGCCGCGGGGGTGCGGCGCGCCGATCCCGATGCGCTGGTCACCGCACTGCCGCTGGTTGACGGGGGCGAAGGCTTCGCCCGCGCCATGGCGGCGGCGACCGACGGCACCACGCGGACGCTGACCGTCACCGGCCCGGTCGGCGATCCGGTCGCTGCGTGCCTCGGCCTGCTCGGTGGCGATGGGCCCCGCACCGCGGTCGTCGAAATGGCCCAAGCGGCGGGGCTGCGACTGGTCCCGGCTGAGTGCCGCGACCCGATGCACACGACGACGCGCGGGGTCGGCGAACTGATCCGCGCCGCACTCGACGAGGGCGCGACGCGCATCCTCGTCGGCTGCGGCGATTCAGGGACCAACGACGGCGGCGCGGGCATGGCGCAGGCGCTGGGCGTGCGCCTGCTCGACGCACACGGCGTCGATATTCCGACCGGCTGTGGCGGATTGGCACAGCTGGCAAATATCGACATGACCGGCCGCGACCCGCGGCTCGCCGATGTCGCGATCGAGGCGGTGCTCAATATCACCACTATGCTGTGCGGCCCGCGCGGCGTCGCGCGCGTGTTCGGCCCGCAAAAAGGCGCCGACGCGGCAACGATCGAACAGATGGCAGCAGCGCTCGACAATCTTGCCGCGGTGATCGAGGCGGGCTTCGGCATCGACGTGCGCGCCATGCCCGGCGGCGGCGCATCGGGTGGGCTGGGCACCGGCCTGTCGGTTTTCCTCGGCGCCGATCTGCGCTCGCGCTACGACGTGGTGCTGTCCTATTTCGACCTCGACGGCCATCTCGACCGCGCCGACCTGGTGTTCACCGCCGAGGGCGGCATCGACCTGCAGACCCCCAATGGCAAGATCCCGGTCGAAGTCGCGCGCCGCGCCAAAGAGCGCGGCCTGCCGGTGATCGCGCTCGCGGGCGCGGTCGATGATCGCGCCCGCGTGGTTTACGACCATGGCATCGACGCCTTTTTCTCGACTTCGATGCACCCCGGCCCCATGGAAATGGCGATGGCAGAGGCTGAAACCATGCTGGCGCTCGGCGCCGAAAATGCGATGCGCGCGGTCCTCGCGGGCCGTACAATGCCGCGGGCGTGAAGGCGCCTGCATGAAAACAGCGGCGGCGCGCTGGATAGGGATCGGCGTCGCGTTCGCGCTGCTCGCGGCATTGGTGTTCCTGCCGACCGGCCTGCTGCCGCCTGCCCGCGCCGCGCTCGGGGTGTTCGGCATCGCGGTGATCCTGTGGACGACGACGCGGCTCGACGCCGCATGGGTCGCCTTTGCCGCCTCGGTCGCGCTGGTGCCGCTGCAAGCCGCCGACCAGCGCGAATTGATGGCGATGCTCGGCCACAATATCGTCTGGCTCATGGCGGGCGCGTTCGTCATCGGCGCCGCGATCCAGTCGAGCGGCCTCGCCGCGCGGATTACCGGCGGTATCGCGGCGCGGGCGCGAACGACGGCGCAGCTGTTCTGGCTGACCACGCTGGCGCTCATTCCGCTGACTTTCCTGATCCCGTCGACCTCGGGCCGCGCCGCCGCCGCGCTGCCGGCGCTGGCCCTGCTCCCCGAGAACGGCGCCGATCCCCGCCGCCGCGCCTTTGCGCTACTGATCCCGGTGATCATCCTGGTTGCCACCAGCGCCGCGCTGACCGGCGCAGGATCGCATCTGCTGGCGCAGGACCTGCTCGACCAGCGGCTCGGCGAACGCTTTGGCTTTGCCAATTGGGCGCTGTGGGGATTGCCGTTCGCATTGGCGTCGAGCGCGCTCGCCTGTACAGTGATCCTGCGCCTGTTTCTGACCGCCGACCAGCGCGCCGCGCCGATCGATGCCGGCGAGGCGGCCGTCCGCGCGCCGCTGTCGGGTGCCGAGAACCGTGTGATCGTCGTCGCCGCTGCGACCTTTGGCTTGTGGTTCACCACCGACCTGCACGGGCTGGAAATCGCCACCGTCGCGATCCTCGCGATGATCGCGCTCACCGCGCCCGGCATCGGCGTGATGAGCTTCAAGGCGGGCATGAAGGCGGTGAACTGGAGCCTGATCCTGTTCGTCGGCGGCGCGATGCTGCTCGGCCAGGCGCTGATCAACACCCAGGCGGCGGGGTGGCTGGTCGATCGCTTGTTCACACTCGTCGAGCTTGAGGGTACCGCCGCCGGGGCGCTGCCCGAAATCGCGGTGATCGCCGCGATCGCGCTGATCAGCACTGCGTCGCACCTGTTCCTGACCAGCCATGTCGCGCGCACCGCGGCGCTCGGCCCGCCTTTCATCCTGATGGCGCAAAGCGCGGGGATCGAGCCGATGGCGGTGCTGTTCATCGCCACGGTCGGCATGAATTACTGCCTGACGCTGCCCGCCTGCTCCAAGGCGCTGCTGCTGTTTCAGGACGCCCCCGGCGGCGGCTTCCGCCCTGCCGACCTGCTCCGTCTGAGCGCCGTGCTCGCGCCGCTCAATCTGGCGTTGATGGTCGCAACCTATTTCGCCTGGTGGAAATGGACCGGGCTCGCGCTCTGAGCGCCGTCAATCGTCGTCGCGGCGCTCGACCTTGGTAACGCGGCCCAGCCGGTTGATCGTCACCTTGACCTCGCGGCCGCGGCGGTCGCGACCTTCGATTTCCCAGCCGCCGTCATCGCGTTCGACCTCGGTCACCCGCACCATGCCATAGCCGCGCGCGATCCGCACCGCCTGCGCCTCGCTGACCCGCGAGCGGACATTGCGGTCGTCGTCATCGTCGGCATGCGCGGGGGTTGCCGCACCAGCAGCCAAGGCGGCGATCGCCAACAGGACGGAACCGATCCGTTTCATCGCGCCATCGTGACAGGCCGGTGGTGAATGGCAAATGAAGTTTTCGGCTCTTTTGACATGCAGCGTTGGAAAGACGACCCTCGCGCGCTAGGCAGCGTGTCGATCCGCGCAAAGGAACCGCACGCCGATGAACGACATCCCCGATCGCGACCCCGCGCCCGCCCCGGCGGCGCCTTCCGCGACGCCCGCCGAGGTTGGCTCGCGTTTCCTGCGCTACCTGCCCTTCATCACCGTCGCGCATTTCATCATCGGGCTGCCGGCGTTGATCGCCTCGCTCGCGCTCGCCTATTTCGCCTTCGTCCAGGCCGACGCGACGCGCAAGATGCAGACCGGCGGCGCGATGCCCTTTGTCACCATCGGGTCCAGCAATGTCGATGACGCGGGCAAGCCCGATATTTCGCTCTCGCTGACCAACAATGGCGTCGGTCCCGCGATCCTCGGCCCGATCGAAGTGCGGTACCGTGGCAAACCCGTGGCCAGTCCCACCGCGCTGCTCGATGCCTGCTGCACCGAAGGCGCTGCAACCGGCCTGTCGTTTTCGACGTCGCCGTCGACCGGCGTCGCGATCCGCCCCGGCGAAAGCCTGCGGTTTATCGGCCTGCCGCGCACGCCCGCCAACGAAGCAACCTGGCAGCGGTTTCAGCGCGAACGCTGGCGGCTGTCGATCCGCTCCTGTTATTGCTCGATCTTCAATGACTGCTGGATCGCCGAAGGGATGCAAGGTGTACCCCGTCCCGTGAAGCAATGCCCCGCCGACTGGTCCCTATATCGCGAGGACGCCAGCAAAAGGCTGGGATGACCCGCAACTGATTTATTCAACCAACTGGTTGACAATATCGGCGATTCGTTCATATTCAACCACATGGTTGAACATGATTCGCTCGCTCTCGACACAATCTTCCACGCCCTCGGCGACGCCACGCGGCGCGCCATGCTCGGCGATCTCGCGACGGGCGAGCGCACCGTGGGCGAACTCGCCGAACCCTTCGCAATGTCGCTCGCGGCGGCATCGAAACATATCAAGGTGCTCGAAGCCGCGGGCCTGATCCGCCGCGATGTCCGCGGCCGCACCCATGTCTGTAGCCTCGATCCGGCGCCTTTGATGTCCGCCGACCAATGGCTCGGCATCTATCGCCGCTTCTGGACCGGCCGCCTCGACACCCTCGAAGCGCTGCTGCGCACGAAGGGCGCCGGGACGCCTCCCGTCAAACCACCCATCCCCGGGAACGAAGGAGAAAAACGATGACGATGACGACGACAGCCCAAGATTATGGCGTGGTCCGCGACGACGCCACGCTGACGCTCGAACGCCTGCTTCCCGGACCGATCGATCGTGTCTGGTCCTATCTGGTCGACGGCGACCTCCGCCGCCAATGGCTCGCCGCGGGCGCGATGGAGGAAAAGGTCGGCGCCGCGATCGAACTGGTGTGGCACAATGACGAACTGACCGACCCGCCCGGCCCCCGCCCCGAAGGCATGAGCGAAGAGCATCGCATGACGTGCGAAGTGCTCGAATGCGACGCCCCGCACCGGCTGGCGATCAGCTGGGGCAGCACCGGCGGGGTAACCTTCATCTTGGAACCGCGGGGCGACGAGGTGCTGCTGACGATCACCCACCACCGCGTGACCGACCCCGCCGTCCTGCTCAACGTCAGCGCCGGCTGGCACGCGCATGTCGATGTGCTGGAGGCGAAACTACGCGGCACGAACGCCACCCCGCACTGGGACAATTTCGTGCGTTTGCGCGATGAATATGCGGCGCGATTGAAGGGTTGATTATGGCATCCTGACGGACGGAAGGGGCTGCGCGAGTGGCCCCTCCCGAACGTCTGTAAACGAACGATTGCGGCCATAAAGCCCTCTCCCCTTGGGAGAGGGTTGGGTGAGGGTGTCTGAGGTTGGTTTTCGTATCGGAGGGTGAGCCCCTCACCCAACTTCGGCTAGATTGCTGCGCAACCAAGCCTGCGTATCCCTCTCCCGACGGGAGAGGGGAAATGCAGCTCCCCACCCCAAACCATCCCTCACCCGCCACCTTGCGAACCCGGCCCCGCCCGATTACCCCTCGGCCATGACCGCCGACAAGATCTTCATCAGCGCCAACGACCTCCTCGCCGATTCGCTGCGGCTGGGGATGCAGGTGATCGACAGCGGGTTCAAACCGACCCACCTCGTCGGCATCTGGCGCGGAGGCGCGCCCGTCGGCATCGCGGTGCAGGAATTGCTCGATTATCACGGCCAGCATTGCGACCATATCGCGATCCGCACTTCGTCCTACCACGGCATCGATCGGCAGGACCCCGAGGTAAAGGTCTTCGCGCTCGGCTACCTCATCGATACACTCGACCCCGACGACCGGCTGCTGATCATCGACGATGTGTTCGACAGCGGGCGCAGCATTCGCGCCTTCATCGCCGAGCTCAAGGCGCGCTGCCGCCACAACATGCCGCGCGACATCCGCATCGCCACCGTGTGGTTCAAGCCCGGGCGCAACGTCACCGACCTCCGCCCCGATTTCTTCGTTCACGAAACCGACCAGTGGCTGATCTTTCCGCACGAAATCGACGGGCTGACGATCGAAGAGATCCGCCAGCACAAGCCCGAAGCGGCGATCATCCTGCGCGAAGAGGGGCACGCCAATGGCTGACGGTTTTGCTTCGGCGGCCGAGCGCGCCGCCTTCATCGCGGGCCTGCCCAAGGCCGAACTCCACCTTCATATCGAAGGATCGCTCGAACCCGAACTGATGTTCGACCTCGCGCAGCGCAATGGCATCGCCATTCCCTTCGCCAATGTCGAAGAGGTCCGCGCCGCCTACACCTTTTCGAACCTCCAGGATTTCCTCGACATCTATTACCAGGGGATGGGCGTGCTCATCACCGAGCAGGACTTTTACGACCTCACCGCCGCCTATCTCGCCCGCGCCCACGCCGACGCGGTGTGCCACGTCGAAATCTTCTTCGACCCGCAGGGCCATACCGCGCGCGGCGTCGCGTTCGGCACCGTCATCACCGGCATCACCCGCGCGCTCGACGACGCAGAGGCTCGTTTTGGCATGACGTCGAAACTGATCATGTGCTTCCTCCGCCACCTCGACGAAGCCGACGCCGAGGCGACGCTCGACGAAGCCATGCCGTATCTCGACCGCATCGACGGCGTCGGCCTCGACAGCTCGGAGGTCGGCCACCCGCCCGCCAAGTTCGAACGCGTCTTTTCCCGCGCCCGCAGCCTCGGCCTTAAAATCGTCGCGCACGCGGGCGAAGAAGGCCCGCCCGCCTATGTGTATGAAGCGCTCGACCTGCTCCAGGTCGACCGCATCGACCATGGCAACCGCAGCCTCGAAGACCCCGCCCTCGTCGCGCGCCTCGCCGCCCAGGGCATCACGCTCACCGTCTGCCCGCTATCGAACCTGAAGCTCTGCGTCATCGACGACATCGCCGATCACCCGCTCAAGACGATGCTGGACGCCGGATTGCGCGCGACAGTGAACAGCGACGATCCCAGCTATTTCGGCGGCTATGTCAACGCCAACTATCACGCCGTTGCCGACGCGCTCGACCTGTCGAAAGCCGACCTCGTCACGCTGGCGCGCAACAGCTTCACAGGGTCGTTTCTGGATGATGCGGCGAAAGCGAGGCACCTAGCGGCGATTGACACTTACGATCGCAGCTAAAGTCCAGCGTTCAAATCATCGTCATCCCGGCGAAGGCCGGGATCTCGCCGGTGCGCAAATAAGAGAGGGTGAGATCCCGGCCTTCGCCGGGATGACGAAGTGGTAAGGGCAGCTGCGCACGCTCGATCGCGCCTTACGCCGCGATCAACACCCCATGGTACGACCGGTCCTCGAACGCCTGCCCCGCGCCCATCGCGACGCAGATCAGCGCATTGTCCGCCACCCGCACCGACAATCCCGTCGCCTCGGCGATCGCGACGTCCATCCGGCGCAGCAACGCGCCGCCGCCGGTCAGCGTGATGCCTTCGTCGATGATGTCGGCCGACAGTTCGGGCGGCGTCTGTTCCAGCGCGGCGCGCACCGCGGCGACGATCTGGCCGACCGGTTCGGCCAGGGCCTCGGCGATCTCGGCCTCGGTCACCTGCACCTCCGACGGCCGGCCGTTGACCAGGTCGCGGCCCTTGACCGCGATCGTCATACCGTCACCCTCGGGCGCCACGGCGCAGCCGATCGCCAGCTTGACGCGCTCGGCGGTCATTTCGCCGATCATCAGATTATGTTTGCGGCGGATGTACGAGGAGATCATGTCGTCCATCTTGTCGCCGCCGACGCGCACCGAATTGCTGTACGCGATGCCGCCCAGCGACAGGATCGCGACCTCGGTCGTGCCGCCGCCGATGTCGACGACCATTGCTCCTAATGGCGCGGTGACGTCCAGTCCGGCGCCGATCGCTGCCGCCAGCGATTCCTCGATCAGCTGCACCGACACCGCGCCGGCGTTCGATGCCGCATCGCGGATCGCGCGGCGCTCGACCATCGTCGATCCCGACGGGACGCAGATCACGACATTGCTGCGCTGGCGCAGCCGGCTCGGCCCGCCGAGCGCCTTGTCGATGAAATGCTTGATCATCTGTTCGGCGACATCGATGTCGGCGATCACGCCGTCTCTTAAGGGCCGGATCGCCTGGATATTGCTCGGCGTCTTGCCCATCATCAGCTTGGCCGCGTTGCCGACGACCTTGACCCGCCGCACCCCGTCGCGCGTTTCCAGCGCGACGACCGACGGTTCGTTGAGCACGATGCCCTTGTCGCGGACATAAACCACGGTGTTCACGGTCCCCAGATCGATGGCCATGTCATGCGCGGCCGAACCGAACCGATTAAAAAATTTCATATGCGCCGAACGCCCCTGGTCATGCCGGTTGTGGAGAATCGGGGACGCGCGCGGTCATGCCCGCAACACCCGTGGATTTTGGCTTGAGACGATGGTTAAATCGCGTCAACGGCGCTGGCGCAGACCGTTGGTTTATCAGGTCCGGCTGAGCGGCAGTCGCCATTGGCCGCCGCGGAGCAACGGTTCGTCGCGGTCAACCACCATCTGCGGCGATCGGCCGCCCGGGCTACGTGCGGTCGGGCAGGATGAACTTCAGCCCCTGCAGCTTGACCACGCGGTCGTCGACACACACCGGCGCGGCAATCAGGCGCATCCAGCGCGGCGCCGCGGTGACGGGTCTGATTTCGACGTCGAGGGTGAAGCCGCGGCGGTGCTTGATCGCATAGGCGCGCAATTTCTCCATCGCTGCCCGCGATCCGTCCTCATACAGCGCCGCCGCGTCTTCGCGTTCGACCGTGGCACCGCGCGGCAGCCCGAAAATATCATAGACTTCGTTCGACCAGGACAGCCGGTTACCCGCCACCAGGTCGCATTCCCACCAACCCGACTGGACGCGCAAAGCGCGGTTATCTGCCGCCAGGTCGGCCACATCGGCGACCGCGGCCAGCGTGTCCGGTCCGTGCAGGCGGCCGAGGGCAAAATAGCGCGCGCGCTCGTACAGCGGCCAACTGTGGTGAACTGGCAAGGGATGGGTCGGCTTCAACGCACAGGTCTTTCATCATTTTCCACGGGAACCGCGTACCCCCGAACAAGACTAGTGTATAGTTATGACCATATCGGCAATTTACCGAATATCAGCGCTGCGCCAGCGCAATTCCGGCCAGGTTCTGGCTGCGCTTGACATGACGGATGCGCGGCGGCGAACCGTCGCCGACAAGCGCCCGGAACGTCGCCAGATGCAGCGCGGCCCGGCCCCGACCGGGAGCCGCGCCATTGGCCTGCGCCACCACCGTCGCCGCATCGCCAAGCAAGACGAAATTGCTCAGTCCGCGCGCCTGCGCCAGCCGCAGCGCCGCGATCAACGCCAGCCATTCGGCATCCATGCTGTTGCCCGTGCCGACATTGCGGTCGATCATCGCAACCCCGCCGGACACCACCGCAATCTCCATCGCGCCGGGGTTCGGGCGGCAACCGCCGTCGAAATAGATCTTGGTGCGGCGCGCTGCCATGGCTTTGTCATATAGTGCGGCGGCGCGCCGCGTACCATGCTCGAAACACAAAGCGCATTTGCTGCGGCCGCCCGGGCAACGACGCAAGCGACTTGGCGATGCAGCGCATTTCCCTTCGCCAGAACGCCGACTATAGCAATCCTGTCTTCCAGGAGTGTCTCGCCGATGCCGATCATGGCCGCCCGCGTTTATCATGACGGCAAGCTTGTCCGCGATATCGGCTCAGATGAGGAACTGCCCGACAATTGCGACGAGGGTGATTTCTTCTGGCTCGGTCTGTACGAGCCGACCGTTGGCGAATTGGAGGGCATCGCCAAACGCTTTGGTCTCCACCCGCTCGCGGTCGAGGATGCCACAAAGGCGAAACAGCTGCCGAAGGTCGAGGTTTACGGCGACCAGCTTTTCGTCATTGCCAGCACCGGCAACCTCGGCGGCGGCACGATCCAGTCAGGCGAGACAGCGATATTCGTCGGACGCCATTTCATCGTCACCGTTCGCCATGGCTCGGCGCGCGCGCATACCGAGGTGCGCGCGCGGCTGGAATCGCTGCCGACCAAGCTGGCGCACGGTCCCGATTATGTTCTGTATGCGATCCTCGATTTCATCGTCGATGGCTATTTCCCGCTCATCGACGCGATCGAGGACCGGATGCTGCAGGTCGAGGAACAGTTGATGGACACGCCGCTCGAAGCCCTCGAAATTCGGCGGCTTTATGCGCAGCGTCATGAGGTTATCCGGTTTCAGCGGCTGACCGGCCTGATGAAGGATGTCGCCGGACGACTGGCGGGCGAAGACGACCTGCCGTGCATCGACCCGGCGGTGCGTCCCTTTTTCCGCGATGTGTGGGACCATGTCCAGCGCGCCGAATTCCGCCTGACCGGTCTTCGCGATGTCGCTGCATCGGTGATCGAAACAAACGGCATGCTCGAACAGCAACGCCAAGGCGTCATCACCCGTCAGCTCGCCGCCTGGGCCGCGATCCTCGCCGTACCGACGGCGATCGCGGGCATTTACGGCATGAATTTTGACTTCATGCCCGAACTTGACTGGCGGCTCGGCTATCCCTTCGCGCTGGCCTTGATCTTCGGCGGTTCAGGCCTGGTCTTCTGGCGGTTCAAGAGCATCGGCTGGCTATAGACGACCGGCCTTTGGTTCCCACTTCCCTTTGGTCCGGCTGGTTAGGTGAAACTGTCCGCAGCGATCGCAGCGATAGGATCGCAGCGCCAGCCCCGCACCCCCTTCCCCCGCCGCCGCCTGCGCCGCCGCCACCGATCCATAGCGTATCTTGCGCAGGCAGACGCTGTGCCGCGTCCGCATTCCTCAGCTGCCCTGTACCCGGGCCATCATCCGATCCTCTTTGGCAATCCACGGTGCCAGGCTGTCGCGTGCCAGGATCGTCGCGCTCCACGCTGCAACCCGCGGATAGGTTGCGATATCGACCGGTGACCCGCAGTGGCGCAAGTTCACCAGCGGCGATGCGACCGCAAGGTCGGCCAGCGTCAACCGGTCGCCGACCAGATAGCCCGACGCCGGAATCGCGCTTTCCAGATAGGCGAGCAGCTTCGGCAATTCCTCGCTCTCGGCCAGCGCCGCTGCCACCAGATCGCCGTCGCGGCCCAGGAATTTCGGGGCGACGATGCGGTTGAAGAACAGCTTGCCGCTGCACGCGGCGAGCACAGTGTCGCCAAATTCGTCCCACCAGATCACCAGGCCGCGCTCCTGCGGGTCGGCGGGGATCAGCGCGGGATCGGGGTATTTGGCTTCCAGATAATGGATGATCGCGCTCGAATCGGCCAGGGTGAAGCCGTCGTCCTCCATCGCCGGCATCTTGCCCAGCGGCGACGCCGCGCGAAAGACGGGGTCGGGGTCCCCGATGCCGACGCCCTTCAACTCGAAGGCGATGTTTTTCTCGCCCAGAAAGCCCAGCAACTTGCGCACAAACGGCGACACCAGCGATCCGTAAATGATCATCGCGCTCTCCCTTTTTCCGCTGTCCGCCAGCATAGTGAAAAGGTTGCCCTTCACAACCTATTTGCACCAAATTCGCGCCGGCGCGAAATATTCTTGCCAAGCCGCACGCGGCATGGAAGACCGGATGCGCGAGGGGGGCGCTGCTGCGGCGGCCAATAAGGCAGGACATTTGAATGCGCCCGAATTCCTGGGCTGATCGGCTGTTGGCGCTGCTGGTCCGCTTCGTCGGTCTGGTCATCCTGCTCGCAACGCTCGCCGCGGCCACCGCCAGCTATTTCTACAACCAGGCCGACGCGGCCGACCGCGCCGAACGCGTGGCGTCGCAGATCAACATGCGGCTGCGCGACCATGTCGCGGTACTGGAGGGGGTCCGCGCGCTCTATCAGTCGGACAGCACGGCCAGCGGCCCCGGCATCCGCGCCTATCTCGCCGCCCTTCAGCCGCAAATCCACGCCCCCGGCATGGAGGGCGTCGGTATCGCCGCCGCGATGCGCGCCGACACCCCCGCGGCGGTCGAGGCGAAGCTGCGCGAAAATTATGGCCGCGACATCAAGGTGTGGCCGGCGACCGACCAACCGGTCGGCTTTGTCGTCGTGCTTGTCGAACCCTACACCCCGCGGCGCGATGCCGCACTCGGCTTCGACATGTTCAGCAACCCGACGCGTCGCGCCGCGATGCGCCGTGCGTGGCAGACCGGCCAGCCTGCGGCGAGCGGCATCGTCCAGCTGGCACAGGAAAAAGGCGTCACCGCCAAGCAGCCCGGGTTCCTGATCTACCTGCCCGTCTATGCCCGGACCCCGGACAACGCCGGCCCCGAAACCATCGTCACCAGCAATGTCGCTCGCCCGGTCGAGGGCTTCGTCTACGCCCCCTTCCGCACCGGCGATATGGTGCGCGCCGTGCTTGGCTCTCAGCTTGAGTCGATCGACGGACTCGAAATCTATGCCGGACAGGGGCCGTCGGCGCCGCTGGTATTCCGCAAGGGCGAATTGGGGTGGGACGCGCAGGAACAGGTGCTGCGCGTCGCCGACCGCCAATGGACGATGCGCATTTCATCGGGCCGTATTCTCGAACGGCTGGGGCGTCCGCTCGCGATCCTGATCTTCGGCATCGCAGTTGCGCTGCTCGCAACCCAGCTCCACCGCGTCCAGCGACGCCGGATCGACGCGGCGCAGGCGCTCGCCGACGAAAAAGCGCGCCACGCCGAGGACCGCGAGCTGATGATCGGCGAAATGGCGCACCGGATGAAGAACGCCTTTGCGCGCATCGGCGCGCTTGCGCGGATCACGCTGCGCGAATCGTCCAGCCTTGATGAATTCGAGGCAAAATTCGACGGCCGGATGCGCGCGCTGTCGGACGCCAAGCAGATGCTGGTCACCGGCGCGGTCGACAGCGTCGAGCTGGGCCGCATCGTCCACCGCGAACTCGAACTCGCCGGACGCTCGCCCGACCAGCTCGCCGCCATTTCCGGCCCCGAGGTCCGGCTGGACGACGAAGGCGCGCAGGCGCTGTCGCTGGCCATCCACGAATTTGTCACCAACAGCATCAAATATGGCGCGCTCGCCGGACAGGGCGACCTCAGTGTCGGCTGGCAGCGCGAGGGCGATGACATCCTGTTCAACTGGACCGAAAGCAATCTCGCCGCGACGCCGCAAATCGAAAGCGAAAGTTTCGGCACCCAGTTCATTCGCACGCTGATCGAGCGCCAGCTGAAGGGCAGCTGGGACCGCCGCGCCGCGGATCATGCCCTTGCCATCACGATCCGCTGGCCCGACCGGATCGCCGCCGCTTGATCGCCGTGCCGCCCGCCGCCGATTGACAAGCCCGCCCCCCGCGGCGACAGACGCGCCGAGGGTTCCGGCCCAAAGGGGGAGAGAGGCCGCCATGACCGCAAAGATGCTGCGCCCGACATCGTTCGACGTCGCCGAGCGCGCCGGCGTGTCGCAATCGACCGTCTCGCGCGCGCTCCGCAATTCTCCCGGCGTCAACGCCGAAACGCGCGCCCGCGTCGCCGCCGCCGCGCGCGAGCTCGGCTATGTCGTCGATCGCCACGCCTCGTCGCTGCGTCTCAAGAGCAGCGAGACGATCGCGCTCGTCACCATCTGCCGCCCGGGCGAGGACCGTAGCGCGATCAACCCCTTCTACTTTGCGCTGCTCGGCAGTATCGCCGCCGCGACCTCGGCGCGCGGCTTCAACCTGCTCGTCTCGTTCCAGGAAAGCGAAGCCAATTTCCGCGCCGATTTCGTCGCCAGCGGGCTCGCCGACGCGATGATCGTCATCGGCACGACCAGCAACCGCGCGGCATGGGATTATTTTGCCCAGGCGCAGGCGTCGGGCCTCGACTTCGTCTGCTGGGGCAGCCCCGGCAGCCCGTTTCACTGGATGCGCAGCGAAAATGACGAAGGCGGCCAGATGGCGGCCGAACATCTGGTGCAGCGTGGCCGCCGCCGCATCGCCTTCGTCGGGCCGCAGCAATCGCCGCAGCGCCAGTTCGACGAACGCCGCGACGGCTTCATCGCGGCGCTTGCGGCGCACGGGATCGCGCCGATCCTCGCCGAACCGCCCCCCGCCGCCGACCGCCACGCGCAGGGCGTCGCCGCGGCGCAGGCGCTGCTCGCCGCGCACCCCGACGTCGACGCGGTGTTCGCGGCGTCCGACATGCTCGCGCTTGGCGTGCTGCAGGGACTCAAGGACGCCGGTCGCCGGGTGCCGCAGGATGTGGCGCTGGTCGGCTTCGACGGCATCCGCGCCGGCACGCTCGCCGACCCCGCGCTCACCACCCTCGAACCCGATCTCGACGCGGCGGGCGAGGCGCTGGTCGCGATGGCGCTCGAGGATGACGATCGCACCCGCAGCGGCACCCGCATCCCGGTCCGGCTCGTCGTGCGGGGAACCAGCTGACCGGTTGGCGGTTTCAACGTAACCGTGACGTAACTATCCGGAAAGTAAGAATTCGTTATCCATCACCCCGCTACCTTCGGGGGCGGAGAGGCAGGCGGTTTGTCGGGTCAGATTTTCATCCAGTTGCTCAACCCCGGCATCGGGCTGCTGTTCGCGGTCGCCTTTTTACTGCTCTGGTTGAACCGGCGCGACCGGTATGTCGCTTACGCCGCGGCGGCCTACGCGGCCTCGGCGGCCGCCTTTCTGATCCTCGACGTCGGCCCGGCGCTGCCTTACGATCTGCACCGCATCCCCGCCAATATCGGCTTCCTTGCCACGGGCGTCTTTTTCGCCGCGGCAATCATTGGCCGCTATGGCTTGCCGATCCCGTGGCGTTCGATGGCCGTCACCGCGGCGCTGTCGATGGCGGTTTTCTTGTGGTTCCTGCTCGGCCAGCCCAGCATCGGTGGCCGCATCCTGTCGGTCAGCATCGGCGCCGCGATCATCGCGATGATGATCGTCGTCGCACTCTGGCCGATCAAGAAACGCTACCTGATCGACCGCGTGCTGTTCTGGGTCGCCGCCTTGTCGGTGATCAACCTGACCGCACGACCGATCGTGCTGCTCGCGCTCGGCGGCGGCTTCGACAGCTATGACGGCTTCCAGCAATCGCTTTATTGGACCACGGTCCAGTTCAGCCAGGCAATGGTCGCGATCGTCGCGGCGATCAGCCTGATGGTGGCGGTGGCGATCGACCAGATTGCCGAGCTGCGCCGCCAGGTCGACGACGACAATCTTTCGGGTCTGCTCAACCGCCGCGGCTTTGAAACCCGCGCCGGTCCGGCACTCCGCCGCTGTCTCGACGACGACCGCCCGGTCGCGTTGATGATCGCCGACCTCGACCGGTTCAAACAGATCAATGACACGCATGGCCACGCCGTCGGCGACGTGATCATCGCCGCCTTTGGTGCGCATGTCCGCGCCATTGCGCCGCCCGGGACGATCGCCGGCCGCATCGGCGGCGAGGAATTCGCCCTGCTCGTCCCCGGCGCCGCGATCGACACCGCCCGCCGGTTTGCCGAAGCGGTGCGCACCGGCCTCGCCGCCGCCGGCCACATACCCGCCGCGCTCGTCCCGACGACCAGCATCGGCCTGACCATCGGCACGCCCGGCAGCAACCTGTCCGCGCTGATGCACGAGGCCGATCAGGCGCTTTACGAAGCCAAGCGCACCGGCCGCGACCGCGTCCGCACCTTCACCCCCGCCTCGCTACGCCTCGCCGCGGGCGGCGGCTGATGCGCCGATGTGATCCGGGTCACCACCGCCATGGTATCCGCGGCGTAGCGGCTTCATATTGCGGCGCCGCGGGTTGTGGCGCCATGCGACCCTAAAGGCAGGAGATTCTATGAAGTTCGTCGCCGCTGCGCTCGCCGCGCTACTCCCCTTGTCGGCATGTGCCGAGGCGGAAACCCCGAACCCCAAACCGGCCGAAGCAGCCGCCAGCGAGCCCAAAATCACCCCCTCGGTCCCGACCAGCGTCAAAGAGGCGCGGGGGGGCCCGGTCGATCTGACGCCCTATGTTGGCAAATATCCCTTCGACGTCGTCGCGGGTAACCGCTTCCTCGATCACCCTGCGGTCCAGGCGGCGATCGCCACTGCGGTTCCTGACGCAAAGGCACGCGCCGAGGTCGCCTTTGCCGACAACGGCCTGGGCGTGCCGATCGTCCGCGTCGCGGGCGGGCATATTCTCGCCTGGGGTGGCGCGCGGCGGGCGGAGGATCGCTATAATTGGGCGGTGGTCATCGCGCCCGACGGAACGAAGGGCGAAGTGTGCATCTTCGAAGCGGTCGGCGACGACCCCGAACGCTGGTCCGCGGCGTGGTATGCCGCCGGCCGCCCGGCAGTGATGAAACAGGGCGACTGCCCGTCCTCGGCCGAAGATTATCCGCCGGCCGACATCGTCGCCGGATAGCATCGATGCCGGGGCAACCGGACGTAGTTGACGCTGCGGGGCGAAAGCGACACATCTGCCAACTGTCTTGAAAACAGGGGGCTTGGGATGCGCAAACTGGCGATTTTCGGCGCGGGACTGCTGGCACTTGCGGCGCACGCCGCGGCGGCACAGGAAGCGCCCCCCACCGACGCGACCGCCGCACCGGCCCCCGCCGCAACGCCCGGATCGGCTGTCGGCAGTACGCGCACCGCGCCCGAACGCCGCCTGACCGGCGCCGACCTGTTCGACCTCGCGATCGCCGCCGATCCGCAGATCAGCCCCGACGGGCGCCACATCGCCTATGTGCGGCGCCAGAACGACATCATGACCGACCGGGCGGTGAGCTCAATCTGGCTGATCGACACGACGACGGGCGAGGAAACGCCGCTGGCGGGACGGCAGGGCGGCGCCTTTGCCCCGCGCTGGTCGCCCGACGGCAAACGCCTGGCCTTTGCCTCGACCGAGGGCGGCAGCGCGCAATTGTGGGTACGCTGGATGACGGGCGGCGAAGCGGTGCGGCTGACCGGCCTGCCGACCGCGCCCTCGTCGCTCGCCTGGGCGCCCGATGGCCGTTCGATCGCCTATACGATGCTGGTCAAGGACGAGGGGCTCAAACTCGGCAGAGCCCCCGCCAACAAGCCCGAAGGCGCAAATTGGGCCGAGCCGCTCGCGATGCGCGATCTCCTCACCTACCGCGCCGACGGGCAGGGCTATGTCGAACCGGGCTTTGAAAAAATCTTCCTCGTCCCCGCGACCGGCGGCGCGCCGCGCCAGCTGACCTTTGGCCCCTATCACGACAATGGCCCGCTGAGCTGGTCGCGCGATGGCCGCACGCTCTATTTCGCCGCCAATCGCCAGCCCGATTGGGAAAGCGACCCGCTCGAAAGCGAAATCCACGCGCTCGACGTCGCGAGCGGCGCGATCCGCACCCTCACCGATCGAAACGGCCCCGACGCCAGCCCGCTCGTCGCGCCCGATGGCGGCACGATCGCCTATCTCGGCTTCGACGACAATCTGCGCGCCTATGAACATAACCGGCTCTACGTCATGAACCCCGACGGATCGGGGCGCCGCAATCTGAACCCCGACTGGGACCACAGCATCGACGCGATCCACTGGGCCGGGGACGGCCGCGCCGTCTATGCCCAATATGACGAGCGCGGCGAGACCAAGGTCGCGCGTATCGGGCTTGACGGGTCGATCCGCCCGGTGGTCAGCGGCCTGTCGGGCGGCGCGCTCGACCGTCCCTATACCGGGGGCAGCTTCACGGTGTCGAACGGCGGCGCCATCGCGTTTACCGGCGGCACCGCGACGCGCCCGGCCGAGGTGCAACTGGTCCGCGGCGGCGGCCAGCCGCGCATCCTGACCGACCTCAACCGGTCTTTACGCGAAGTCAAATCGCTGGGCGAGGTGCGCAAGATCACCACCCCGTCCAGCCACGACGGCCAGACGATCGAGGGGTGGCTGACCCTGCCCCCCGGCTATATCGCGGGGACGCGCGTCCCGCTGATCCTCGAAATTCACGGCGGACCTTTCGCCGCCTACGGCCCGCATTTTTCGACCGACAACCAGCTGTACGCCGCCGCGGGATACGCGGTGCTGTCGGCAAACCCGCGCGGGTCGACCAGCTATGGCGCCGCCTTTGCGAACGAAATCGACAAGGCGTACCCCGGCAACGACTATTTCGACCTGATCAGCATCGTCGACCGCGCGATCGAACTCGGCATCGCCGACCCCGACGCGCTGTTCGTCACCGGCGGATCGGGCGGCGGGGTGCTGACCAGCTGGATCGTCGGCAAGACGAACCGCTTCAAGGCGGCCGCAACCCAAAAGCCGGTGATCAACTGGACGACGCAGGCGCTGACCGCCGACGGCCCCGCCTTTTTCGGCCGCTACTGGCTCGGCGCACAGCCGTGGGAAAAACCCGAACTCTACTGGTCGCGCTCGCCGCTCTCGCTCGTCGGCCAGGTCGAAACCCCGACACTGGTGGTGGTGGGTGCAGAGGATTACCGGACCCCGGTCGGCGAATCCGAGCAATATTATACCGCGCTGCGCCTCCGCGGCGTCCCCACCGCGCTGATCACCGTTCCCGGCGCCAGCCACGGCAGCATCGCCGCGCGCCCGTCGCAATCGGCCGCCAAGGCATCGGCGATCCTCGCCTGGTTCGCAAAATACCGCAAAGGCTGGACGCGTCCGGCGCCGCCGCCCGCGCGCTGAACCGAAGGATCGCCGATGCGCCTGCACCCTGCCCGGACCGTGCTGCCGCTGCTCCTGCTCGCCCCCGGCGTCACCGAAGCCCGGCTGCCCCCGCTCGCGGGCCAGCCGCCGGTGACGGCCGCGCCCTATCGCGAAAGCTGGCGCTACAGCTGCGACGTCGAACAGCGGCTCGCCGGCGGCACCGTCACCCTTACCCGGCTGTTCACCGACGACGGCGAGTTCGACGGCGGCGATTTCATGCGCTGGACCGCGGCGGGATATGATCCGCAGAAAATCCGGCGCCCGCTCGAAATCGAATTGTCCTATATCTGGGAACCCGCGCGCCAGCCCGCGATCGACGACCGCGCGATCGACGTCAAACTGCGCGTCGGCATCGACGCCGACCTGCCCGAAGTCGCGCTGCTCCGCATCCAGCGTCCCTTTCCGGTCCAGCCGCACGGCATCATCGGCAGCACCGCGCTATCGACCCAGATCTTCCCTTATGGCGCGCATGATCCGGACAACGGCCGGGGCGAGCTGCCGCTCGGCGACCTGCTCGCCTATGCCGCGGGCTATGACCAGCTCGGCTGGACGCTGGTCCGCCCGTCCGACCGGCTCGGCGGCGACCGCGAACTCGCGCGCGGCACGCTCGACATCGCGGCGCTGCGCCAGGCGGTCGCGGCGCTCCCCGCGCTGCGCGCTGCGCTCGCCGCCAAGACCCCCGACCCGCGCGCAAATTGTCCCCGCGTGTTGTGGCCCGACACCACCCGCTATTGATCGACGACGACGCGCCGGCGTCATCGGGAACCCAACCCACCCCCGCGCGTAGACCTCCTGACACCAACAGATGGAGGCAATATCGGTGGATATTCGGCACCTTACGCTCATGGCTGCGGCCGGCATCGGCCTCGCGGGCTGCAACGTCAGCGACGCGCCGGCGTCCGACGAAACGACCGCCGAAACCGCCACCGCCTCCGACACCGGCGTCACGCGCGAGCCGATGGTGTCGCCCGAACCCGCCCCCGTCGCCCGCATGCCCGCGCAGGCCGCGATCCAGAGCCAGCCCGGCCCCGACGGCGCGCAGGTCGACCTGCTGAAGGTCGCGGTCACCGGCGACATATTGACCGTCACCCTGCGCTGTTCGAGCGAGGAGCGGATCAATTCCGAAATCTTCGACGTCCGGAAAATCAGCATCATCGACGATGCCACCTCGCAGCGCATCGGTGTGCTCAAGGATAATGCCGGCAACTGGATGGCGTCGAACACCAACAATAATTCGCTGAACACCGACTGCACGATCAAGCCCGGGATCATCTGGCTCAAATTCCCCGCCCCGCCCGCGACCAGCCCGACGGTGTCGATCAACCTGCCCGAAGTCGCCCCGTTCGACGGCATCCCGGTCACGCGATGATGCGCGCCGCGCTCGCGCTGTCGGCGCTGGCCGTCGCCGCCTGCTCGCCCGCCGCCGACAGCGAGCCGCCGCCCGCGCGCGAGACGCCAGCGCCCGCGCCCACGGCCACGCCGACCCCCACCCCCTCCAACACCCCCGGCAGCATGACCGGCACCGTCAGCAATCTGACCGGCGACGTCAGTGGGCTCAACATCCGCGTCACCGACATGGGCACGATCATCGACCTTCCCGCCGATGCCTTGTTCGAATTTGACAAGGCCGACCTGACCCCCGCCGCCGAGGCGCAGCTGCAAAAGGTCGCGGCGCTGATCCGCAAGGCACCCCCCGGCGGCATCCAGGTCATCGGCCACACCGATGCCAAGGGCGACGACGCGTATAACCAGCGCCTGTCCGAGGCCCGCGCGCGCACCGTCGCCGACTGGTTCGGCGGGCAGGTCGGGGTGCGCCAGCGCGCATTTACCGTGTCGGGCAAGGGCGAGACCGCCCCCGTCGCGCCCAACGAAACCGCCACCGGCGCCGACGACCCCGCCGGCCGCGCGAAGAACCGCCGCGTCGAGGTCATCCTGCCACGCCAGGGTACGGCACCTTAATCCACCGGCAGGTCGTCCCCGGCAAACTCCGCCTCGCTAGCCGCATCCTTCGCGCGCCGCGCCGCCAGCCGCTCCAGCGCCGCGCCATGCGCCCGCTCGCCGCAGCGCATACATTCGCCGGTCGCCTCCTCGTCCTGGCGCTCATAGGTGCGCGCGGCGGCCCGGATCGCGTCCAGCTTGTCGCGCAGCCGCTGCTTCGCGCTGCCGGGATAGAAATATTTCGTCCCCTCGGCGCTGAACCGCCACCCTTCCAGATATTCCGCGCGGGTGATTGCCGTCGCGGCGTCGACCCGCGCCGCGTCCGCCGCCGCCTCGGCCGCCGCGTCCGCGTTCAGCTCGCCGCGCTTGATCAGCAGCGCGAGCAGCGCGTCCGACGGCGCGATCCGCCGCTCGACCTCGCGCCCGCCGCGGATCACCACCGTCTCGCGCCCCTCGACCGCGCGCTGGTACGCCACCGCCTCCAGCCCGCGCAGCGCCTTGGCCAGTGCCTCGCGGCACGCCGCGTCGAACGGCGCGAACAGCGCGCGCGACCGGTTGACCGACGTCCGGCTGACCCCCGCCACCCGCGCCGCATCGGTAACGCAGCCGGTCTTGGCCAGCGTCGCCAGGAACACCCGCGTCCGCGCCGCGGTAAACCCGTCCTCGCGCACCCGCAGCCCCGGCATGAAGGGATTGGCCTTCTTGCTCCCCTCCCGCCGCTTTCCGATCCCCTCCCGCCTGCGGGAGGGGCAGTGAGACTTGCGAACTTGTTCGCTAGTCGCAGCGGGGAGGGCCGTAGCGTTAACCTCCGCAGCCCCGGCCGCCCCCCGCAAACCCCGCTCCACCAAACGCCCCACACGAATCTCCCATATCATTTCTGGATAGAATGATACGCACCATGAACCTATTTGGTTATTCTGTCAAGGCGAAACGCACCGCACCCATCGCTGCCGCGCCGTTAACCGCACCTGCAAACACCCTGTTCGCCCGCAAGCCCTAGCCACGGCGCGGGGACCAACGCGCACCACACCAGCGGGAACAAGCATGACCAGAACCAATTTGCGCACCGACCAGCGCGGCGCCACCGCGATCGAATATGGCCTGATCGCGGCGCTGATCGCGCTCGCCAGCCTCATCGCCTTCCGGATGCTCGGCCTCAGCCTCGCCAATATCTTCAACACGATCAACGACGCGCTGAACTAGCCGGGGGAGCGGAGGCCGCCCACGCCCGCAACCTTCCACCTCGTCACCCCGGACTTGATCCGGGGTCCATGCGGCGACGCTGGAATGGATCCCGGATCAAGTCCGGGATGACGACTGAGGAAAAGCCCCTCAACCCAGCTATTTCTTCGCCACCCGCGCCACGACCTTGATCTCGACCACCGCGGTCGGCTCGTACAGGCGCGACACGCCGATCGCGGTCCACGCCGGAAAGGGTGCCTTTACATGGCGGTTCTTGACCGCGGCAAAGCCGTCGATATGCGCCGCCAGGTCGGTGTGAAAGGTAGTGATGTCGACCACATCGTCCCAGCTCGCCCCCGCGCGCGCCAGCGTCGCGGCGATATGCGCAAAGGCGCGCTCATACCCCGGCGCCAGATCGCTCTCCCCCGCCGCCGGCCCCGCGACCACCCCCGACAGGTAAATGGTGTCGCCCGCGATCACCGCGGTCGCATAACCGACCGCCTCCTGAAACGCCCGCGCCTCGGGATGTTCGGGCATCAGGACGTGGGCAGGGTCGCGGGCGGTTGCGGTGGCGGGGAGAAGCCCTGCTGCCAATATGGTGATGATAGCCGCTGCTTGTTTGATCTGCATTATGCCCTCCGCTGCTAAGTTGTGGGATGCAGGCTGGCAGCTAGCAGACAGGTGCGCAATGACGCATGGGCAGTTGCCAAATCCTATAATCGCAAGTTTTTGCACCCTTCATTTCTAACTTTAGTTGCCCGTTGACAGCACGGGTACATCGGGCAGATTCCGCCGGATGAAACCAATTTACCGAGGCAAGGGGACGACACAGTCAGAACGAATTCTCGCTCGACTAGCTGATAAGACGTTTCTTGACCTTTGGTCTTATCCAAACACGTTCAACGACAGGGATATTCGTAGAGGCCAAGGCAAAGAACTATGCGACTTGCTCGTTGTTTGCGGTCGCGATGTTTTGATTTTCAGCGACAAGGCAATTGATTGGCCCAAAACGGCTGACTTAAGACTGGCATGGTCGCGCTGGTACAGACGGGCTGTCTCCCACTCCATAGCTCAGATACGCGGCGCGGAACGCTGGCTTCTGCGCCATCCAGATCGGGTATTCTTAGACTCTCAATGCGAATCACCGCTGCCGATTTCGCTGCCTCAGCCTGATCAAATGAGAATTCACGGCATTGCCGTGGCAACGGGTGGTCGACCAGCAGCAGAGGCCTATTTCGGCAAGGGCCAAGGCGACCTCATGGTATCGGGTGCCATAAGGGGCGACGCGCACCTCGACACAGAAGCCGAGGATTTCCTTCCATTCGCTGTCGGTGACGTAGAGCCCTCGGGCTCATTTATTCACGTGTTCGACGACGCTGCTTTGGCAGTTGTCATGCGGGAAATGGACACCATCGCCGATTTTGTCGATTATCTGCTGGCGCGCGAGGATGCCATTAGAGGCCGGCGTGTAGGGGTTGCCGCTAGCGAAAGCGAACTAGTGGCAGCTTACCTTCTCAGCATGACCGATGACGGACGCCATCATATTCCGTCCAGTACAGCATTTGGTGGCGGACCGTTTGACGCCCTCCATTTCCCTACAGGCGGATACCAAGACCTAAAGAACCACCCGCAATACCAAGCGAAGCGTCAGGCGGATCGCGACGCAAAAGCTTGGGATGATCTGATCCGAATGTTCTCGCACCACATTTTGGCCGGAACGTCGGTCACTGTTGCGGGCTACGCACCCGAAGCTGGAGTGGCTGAGAGGGCGTTGCGCGCGATGGCGATGGAAAATCGCATGAGCCGCCGCGCGCTCGGATATGCCTTTAAAGATGCACTTCGCAAGGCCGAGCGATCCGATCAAGATCGTTACGCTAGAGTGGTCATGCCATTCGAGGGCTGCGCAGATCCAGAATGCGGATACATCATTTTGATTCTAGCGTATCGCGCGCCTTGGATCACAGCAAAGGGTTATGACTACTACCGTGATGGTCGCGTAGGGTTTCTCAAAGCCTATTGCCAAGTGGCCTTGTACCAGAACCGCCATTTGAAGCGGATGGTAGGCATAGCACTGGACGCATCCCTGAGGATCAGCGTGCAATAGGCACCCCCTTCGTGGGGTGATCGGCGTGCAAAAAGGACCCCTTCATCCCGGGGATTTAGTCGGCCGACTGGTTTT
>FWWM01000939.1_pt1 | contig 93242 bp, 99 predicted proteins | sample 2228351 | NCBI WGS metagenome assembly FWWM01 (sample SAMEA103939774, study PRJEB20133) | metagenome | reverse complement strand
ATCTTGCCGACTTAAATCAGGCAATCATACGCTGGTGACATGCTGACCCAATGCCGCACGGCAAAGCACCTCATGAACACCCGCAAACAAAAAAGCCACGGGGATGAGCACGCCCGCGGCTGTAGATGATCTCGTTGATTAGAGAACCAAAATCAGCAGACTCTCCCGAAAGGCAGGCGCGCCCATACGGCTTGATTGCAAACAAGCACCGATGCTGTATAAAACATAAAACGCCTCTCCTTTCGTTAGGATTAATTTTTACTGAGAGGTTTATATCAACCTTTGGTAACCCTGTCAAGGTGACGTTCGTCCCCTTTTATGGCAATTCCTTGATGAAAACAAGCCAGTTCATGACCCGCATCTGCAAATATTCGTACCGGCTGGCCCTCCGGGAAAAAGCGATAATGCGGCTGAAAAGCTTCTAAGACCTGCCCGGAATGCAAGCGTACTTTATAGACATTGATCACCCCTCTGAAAACCCGCGAGAGGATAACGCCGTTGGCCGTGCCGTTCAGGTCAAAGCCAATGTCGTCAGCGCGTACGGCTAGCTCCACCTCGCTGCCCGCCGGTAAGGCAACTTTTTGCGGAATCAGGCCGATTTCGGTTTCGATTCCATCCGCTGAAACCCGCCCGGGCAGGAAATTGGCATTCCCCATGAACTCCGCAACAAAGGAATTGCAAGGATGGGAAAAGATGCGCTCCGGGTAATCTACCTGTTGAATACTGCCGCGATTCATTACAGCCAACCGGTCCCCCATAAACAGGGCTTCTTCCTGATCGTGTGTCACAAACAACGCAGTCAGATTCAATTGCTTCAGCAGCGAGCGAACTTCTTCGCGCAATTTCAGTCTTAAGTCCATGTCCAAACTCGAAAAGGGCTCGTCCATCAACAAAACTTGCGGCTGAGGAGCCAACGCCCGCGCCAGCGCCACCCGTTGACGTTCTCCACCAGAAAGTTCATGTGGCCTTCGTTTCGAAAGATGACCCAGCCCAACCAGTTCCAGCATCTCGGCTACCCGTTGTTTTATCTTGTGAGCGGCTTGCTTGCGCAGTCCAAAGGCGACATTTTCATAAACAGAAAGATGCGGGAAAAGGGCGTAGTCTTGAAAGACAACCCCGATGTTTCGTTTTTCGGGGGGCACAAACGTCTCCGGGCTGCTGAGCAGCCTGTCCTGCAGTCGAATTTCACCCCGATCCGGGCGTTCAAAGCCGGCAATCAGGCGCAAAGTGGTTGTTTTGCCACAACCACTCGGCCCTACTACGGCCAGAATTTCCCCCTCGTTCACGTGAAAATGAACATCTCTGACTGCCTGTTGATTCAGATAGGATTTCTCTAGGTGATGACATTCAATAAAAGGTTCTTTCATCGTTGTTGAGATCATCCCTCGATTGTAGAGTGGCGGTTAATCAGGTACATTGAAATAGATGAGGTGAGAATTAAGATGAGCGCTGGCGCAGCCGCGCGGGCAAAATAAGCCTCCGAAACCGCTCCCCAAACCTGGGTAGCCAACGTGGAAAAACCAATTGGCGCCAGCAGCAGCGTGGCAGGCAATTCCTTTATGGCGGTGAGGAAGACCAACGCAGCGGCAGAACCTAATCCCGGCATGATGAGCGGCAAAGTAACCCGCTGAAACACCCGCAGGGGGTTTTCCCCAAGACTGGCAGCGGCCTCTTCCAAATTTGTTTGCACCATCCGCAGCGATGACTGAATGTTGCTCATCGCCTGTGGTAAAAACAAAATCACATAGGCGAACAAAAGCATGAAAAGGGTTTGATACAGACCCGGCACAAAATTCGCCCCAAAAAACACCAATGCCAGCGCCACAACGATAGCCGGAACAGCGTACCCCAGATAACTCCACTTTTCTAACAGGGCGCTGAACCAACCCGGCCGGCGGACAGCCACAATGGAAACCGGAAAAGCCAGTATCACCGTCATCAGTGCAGCCAGGCCAGCCGCGCTGACCGATCCCCACAATGGACGCAGCCAATCACTCATCTGCTCACCGGCGGATAAACCGCGCGCCAGCCAGTAGAAGAGAACCCCGCTAGGAAAAATCAGCCCAAGCAACAGGGTCAAGATGACCAACGCCAACGCCGCTATTTGCCAGCGTCTCAATCGAATCAATGGGGGGGGATGAACAGCCGTATGAGGAACTTCCGTCTCAGAACGCCTGATGCGCTGTTCTGCAATCAGGAACCCAATCGTTATCCCAATCAAAACCAACGAGAGGAGCGCGGCAGCTGAGCGATCGATTGAAGATTGGTATTGCAAATAAATGGCGCGGGTGAAAGTTGTAAATCGTAAAACCGAAACCGCCCCGAAATCCCGCAATACATACAAACCCACCAAAAGACTGCTGGCTGCCAGCGCGGGACGCAGTTGCAGCAGGGTGATCTTCCAAAAAGTTTCCAATGGAGAATACCCCAAACTCCGCGCTGCCTCCTCAAGGGAGCGATCACCGCGAGCAAGAACCGTTCGCGCCGCCAGAAAGACATAGGGATAGGTCATCAAGGTCAGTACCAGCCAGGCGCCCCAAAAGCCGTAAACAGAAGGGAGACGCTCGATCCCCAGCCAACCTTCCAGAAGATTTTGAAGCAGGCCGCGCGGCGCAAAGAACGACACAAACAGGTATGCCCCAACATAACTGGGAATCACCAGCGGGATAGGAAGCAAGGCCGACCAGAGATTTCGTCCGATCAAGTCGCTGCGGGTTACCAGCCAGGCCAGCGACACTCCCAAAATCAAAGCCGCCAGCATGACCGACAGCGCTAAACCTACGCTTTGCGCCATGATCTGCAGGGTTTGAACTCTCAGCAGCCAGTTCCAGGCTGCTGGGCTGGCTGAGCTGGCGCGCACGAATAAATACATCAACGGCAGAGTCATCGCCAACACCACCAGCGCGGCGGGCAGGTACAACCACGCACCCCGCGCTGGTGTAGAAACGACCGTTCCAAACCACTTGGTGATAGCTCGTTCTCTGAACATTTTTTAGGGAAGAACGCCCGTCTCCCTGAGCAGATTCAAAGTACCTTCCAGATCAGCCAATTGGTCCACTGTGATACCGGCTGCATTCAGACTCTCCAACGGCGTCATACCCGCCTGAGTCTGGACACCTGCTACCAGAGGGTATTCATTGGTCTGGCTGGCAAAATACTGCTGGGCCACCGGAGAGAGCAGAAATTGGATGAACTTCAAAGCATTTTCCTCGTTCTTGCCCGAAGCCAGTCTGCCAATACCCGAAACCATGACCAGCGAGTCCGGCCCGCCGTTGTTCATGAAGTGATTGCGCGCCGGAAATGAATCGCCCTGTTCTCTCAAAAAACGATAGAGGTAATAATGATTGACAAAACCAACTTCGATTTCTCCACTGCCTACCGCAGCCACAATCGCCGTGTTTCCATCATAAACCACCGGCTGGTTTGCCAAAATTCCCTGCAGCCATTCTCTGGTCTTTTCCTCGCCCCACATCTGACGCATGGCCGTAACCATTGCCTGAAACGAGGCATTGGTGGGCGCCCAGCCAATCTTTCCCCGCCAGCGCGGATCGGTGAAGCCAAACAGATCATCCGGCAACTCCTCTGCCTGCACGCGCTGCGTATTGTAAACCACAACCCGCACTCGACCGGATATGCCGACCCACCTTCCCTCACCGGAGCGGAAACGGCTTTCGACCTTGTTCAAAATCTCATCCGGCAATTCGGCCAGTAAACCCGCTTGGGCCACTGCGCCCAAACCGCCCGGGTCTTGGGCATAAAATACATCTGCCGGAGAATTTTTGCCTTCTTCCAGCAGGGTAGCCGCCAGTTCAGCCGTGTTTCCATAGCGTACATCTACCTTTACCCCGCTGGCCTGAGCAAACTGTTCGATGATCGGCGCAACCAGACTTTCGCTGCGCCCCGAGTAAACGACCAGACGGCCGGCTTCATCGGCTTGAGAAGAAGCGGAAAAAGATGCACAACCAACCAGCAATACCGCCATCAGCGGTACAATCCACTCGTATCGTGTTTTTAGCATGAAACATCTCCTTGAATGAATAGGGTTAGGCTTGGGACGGGCTATATATACCCAATAAGGTGTTTTTTGTCAATATTTTAGAAAAAATTCATATAAATTCGTCAAACATTCGGTAAAATCCATAAAAACCATGTTGGAGGAGTGTTTATGAAAAGCAACCTTGTGTTATTGTTCACCCGCAACGGCTTGGGAAGTGCACCGGTAGAATTGCAGCAAGCCCTGGCCGTTAAGTACCTGACCCTGACCCTTCAATCTGGCGAATTACCGGCAAAAATCCTTTTTTACACGGAAGGAGTCAAACTGGTTTGCAAAGGTTCGCCCGTAATTGATCTGCTCAAAGAGATCGAGCAGAAGGGTGTTGAACTGGTGATCTGCAGCACATGCCTGGACTTTTTCGGCCTGAAAGAAAAAGTCGAAGTCGGCATTGTCGGCGGAATGGGCGATATTCTGGAAACCTTACAAAAAGCGGAAAAGGTCATTTCGCTCTGAGAGTGCAGGGAACCTTTGCTGCTTCAGCAGCGTCTTGAACTTAATCTGCAAATGTCCATGAGGCAGAACCGATCCATGGCTCGAAGGAGGAGACCCACCATGCAAAAAACCTGGTTTCTTACTGCAATGGCAGGCTTTCTTTTGCTGATCTCTGCCTGTGCTCCCTCAACTGCTCCGCTTGATCCATTCCCAACATTGGAAGAACCCACCCCATCCTCCACCGACTCATCGGCTCCCTCCCCGAGCGTCGCCGAAACGATCCCCTTACCCACCCTTATCGTCCTCATTCCTCAGGAAGAGGTAGATATGATATTTGAGAAAATACGCTCCCTGCTTGCCGAACAACTGCGCGTTGCGCCTGAAGCCATTAATTTAATTGAGGTTTCGCCGGCGGAGTGGCCGGATGGCTGCCTTGGTTTGGCATCGCCTGATGAGATGTGTATTCAGGTCATCACACCCGGTTACCGTCTGTTGATCGAGGTCAACGGCAATCCTCTGGAAGTACGCACCGATCAGAACGGCAATCAGGTACGCATCAACCGCGAAATTTTGCCCAATGTGCGCGAATTGGACAAAGAAATTCCCGCCGGTTGTCATCAGGAAGGCATGAAAACCTTTGTGGATTTTGCTTACGGCTATTGCTTTTCCTATCCAAACGATTTTGTAGCCGATAGCCGCGGTTTATCTGCCGTCTATGCTCAACCTGAAAACCCGACCAATCGAGAAGAAGTTGTCGCTCGTTTGGATATTTTCAGCACTCCGCTAGGTTCACAAACCAAACTGGATCAACTCGTCAGAGAATTCCGTAATCAATTTGAAGGGGTAAATTCCCCGCCAAACTTGCGCCAGACTCAAATCTCGCTGGGTGGACAACCAGCTGAGGTGCTGGAACCCGTCCCAGGTCGCTTGAGCGCCCGCATGGTCTTTGTCCTGCACAACGGCGTCTATCACCAATTGATCTTTTTTCCGATCAACGAACCCAGCAACGCGTCCGACCTTGCGCGGCTATACGAAGCAGTCATTTCCACCTTCACCTTCATCCCCTGAAAGGTGAAGCCAGCCTCCCGCCAAAACCAGCGGGAGGCTTTTTCCTAAAGTTCAGGGATCAACGCCCGTAACTGCTCCAGGGTAACTCCATTCAGATCAGGCAGATGGTAGTCAGCCGAACCTACCCGCTCCAACGGTCCCAAACCCAAGGTGCGCATGCCGGCCGCCTTTCCGGCAGCAATCCCAGCCTCGGCATCCTCAATCACCAAACATTCGGACGGTTCAACCCCCAATCGCTCGGCTGCGATGAGAAACAAATCCGGCGCTGGTTTACTTCGGGCAGCAGCATTGCCATCCACCACGGCATCCAGCCATTCTCCAATTTGCAAGCGCTCTAACACCAGCGGCGTATTCCTGCTGGAAGACACAATGGCTACCTTGTAACCAGCCCGGCGCAATTCCTGAAGCAATTCGAGCGCGCCCGGTAACAGGTTTTGCGGCGTCATTTGTGATACATATTCAATATAGTAGCGGTTTTTTCGCTCCATCCACTCATTCATTTGCTGTTCTGTTGCTGAGCGGCCATCCAGCAGTAAAAGCAGTGATTCACGGCGGGAAACTCCCCGTAAAGCCTCGTTTTTCTGACGGTCAAACGGCAATCCTAATTCATCCGCCAGCCGTTTCCACCCGAGGTAATGAAACTCGGACGTGTCCGTCAATACACCATCCAAATCGAACAGAAAAGCGCGAATCATCCCTCATCCCCCCCCGTGCGTGAATTAGACAGGTCAAATTCATACCGCTGCCCGCGATACCTGATCCGAAAAACCAGCCGCTTCCAGTGGCTGGGTAGGCAGGGAGATGTCTTCGGACCGTCCTCCTCCAATCTCAACCCCCCAAAACCGAAAACGACTGCCTGCCAAATTCCACCCGCCGATGCGGCATGAATTCCATCGTGAGCGTTGCCGCGCACATCTTCCAAATCAGCCAGCGCAGCCCGCATGAAATGCTCATAGGCTTCCTCTGGGTTGCCTACTCGGCAGGCAACAATGGCATGAATTGCCGGCCCAAGCGAAGAACCGAAAGTATGATCTGTTCTGGCATTGTAGTATTCATAATTTGCTCGTAGCGTTTTTTCATCGAACAGATCGGGGAACAGATACGCAAGCATAACCACATCCGGTTGCTTGAGGATGTTGGCTTCGCTGGCGCCTTCGATTCCTAACAGGGATTGGATGGACTGGGTGCGGGGTTCCAGCGCTTGCAGATCAATCTGGCGACGCTGGAAATAGCCCTCAAACTGCTCAATCAGACCGTTCGAATCGTCCTCCTTCCAGTAAATTTTTTCCGCCACCTCGCGCCATCGTGTCAACTCATCCTCATCCAATTCGAGAGCGCGGCACAATTCGGCAGCCTTGTCGGGGGCGCGTTCCTGCAACCATATTAAAACTTGCAACGCGGTTAGCAGCTGCCAGCGTGCGAGCGCATTGGTATAGGCGTTGTTGTCCACATGGTCGTGATATTCGTCTGGACCGATCACATCGGTGAATTGGTAACAACCTCGTTCAGCGTCCCATTCGGCACGGCTGGCCCAAAAGCGAGCCACATCCAAAAATATCTCGGCGCCGCGCTTGATCATGAAGTCATCATCGCCGGTAACCTTCCAGTACTGCCAGATTGCATAACAGACATCTGCCGAAATATGAATTTGAATATCCCCCGTCCAGATGCGAATTAGCTTGGTTCGGTCAGTTGGGTGAGGCACCCAAGTTGGAGTTACTTCTTCACCGGTAGTGGCGCTTTCCCATGCGAACTGGGCTCCCTTGAAGCCGTTTTCGCGCGCTTTTTTCCGCGCTCCTTCCAGGGTATGATAGCGGTAAGAAAGCAAATTACGGGCAATTTCCGGATGTGTGTAGGTAAAGAAAGGCAGCATGAAGATTTCCGTATCCCAAAACACATGCCCACGATACCCATAACCGGAGAGCGCCTTCGCGCCAATACTCACTCGCTCATCCAAACGCGGCGCCGCAGCCAGTAACTGGAACATGCTAAAGCGCACAGCCAGATGAGCGCGGTCATCCCCTTCGATCCATATATCGCAGGCTTCCCATTCGCGTTGCCAGGCGCGGGCATGACTGTCCCATAATTCCTGCCACGCGCGTTGGGGTAGAGTTTTCAGCGCTTGCTGCGCCACATGGTGCGGGTCGCCGGTTTCTCGTGATGTGTAAAAAGCAGTGATTTTCTCAACCTCAACCACCTCCCCGCTCTTAAGTTCGGTAGCAGTTACAAGCGTAGGAGCATTGCGGGTGTCCCACGTCGTGAAGTTGGGACTGCTGCCACCGTAAATGGACAGCCGGGTAGCTGCTCCCAGTTCAATACCGGATGAGCGGGTGCGCAAATGAAGCCAGGCGCTGTTCTGCTCAAACCCCTGCCCGATCCAGTCCCAGTGTTTGTAATTCAGATTGTCCGTTTCTCCGCTCAGGGTCGCGCGCACTTCCAGCGTCGTGTTTTCGAAAGCCGTTACCCTGACCCGCTGACAAAACAAATGCGGATTATCCAGACTGGCAAACCGTTCAAAGGTCAGTTGCCAGCGCGCTCCACGAGGACTGCGCCAATCCACTTGGCGAGTCAACTGGCCATTGCGCAAGTCCAGCTGACGTTGATAAGCCAGTATCTCCCCTTCCAGAAGGGAAAACCACTCCCCGCCCAATCGCAGGGTCATATCCAGCCAATCGGGTGCATTGACCAATTCGGTAAAAACAATCGGTACATCATCGAACACGCCATGAATGAAGGTGGCACGCTCCTCGCCAGGATAAGGTTCTTCGTGCGCTCCGCGCGTACCAAGATAACCATTTCCAATCGTAAAGATAGTTTCCGCGTGATTCTGGTTGTTCAGGTCAAAGCAATTTTCGGTGACAATCCAGTTTCGTTCGTTCAGCATAAACTCAGCCCTTTAAATGCGATAGTTAGTTTTATTATCAACCCTCTTTCAAGCCGGTACCGGCGATACTTTGGGTAAAGTATCGTTGAAAGATGAAGAAAATGATCAAAATTGGCAAGGTGTTGAAGAGTGAACCTGCCAGTACTTTCGAAATCAGGGTGTAGTACTCACCGCGAAACCAATTTAAGCCGATCGGCAGGGTAAAGTTTTCCGGTGTGCGCAGGATCGTCAACGGCCACATGAAACTGTTCCATTCACCCTGAAAAGTCAGCAAAGCCAGCGTCAGCAGTTGAGTGGTACTGATTGGCAGCACGATGCGGAAGAAAATGCCAAACCGTCCCAACCCATCAATCATGGCCGCTTCTTCCAGCTCTTTTGGAATGCTCTTGTAAAACTGAGTCATCATAAAGATTCCAAAAGCAGCCACAATGCCCGGCAGAATCACCCCGGCGATATTGTCCATCAACCCAAAACCGGTTGGGATGGTCACATCGCCGATTTTCAAACCACCGCGGATGATGCCCGGCCCGACCACCAGAAAGTTCGGAATCAGGGTAACTTGGCCGGGAATCATCATCGAGATCAACAGAGCGGTGAACAAAAATTTCTTCAGTGGAAATTCCATCCGGGCAAAGGCGTACCCTGCCATGGAACAAAATAAGACCCGGGCAACGGTTACAACCACTGAGATGATGGTGCTGTTTAAAAGCCAGCGCGGGAACAACGGCAGAGCACCAATCACATCCCGAAAGTTTTCCAAGCTGAACGGAATCGGCCAGAACAGCGGCGGGTCATAAACATTGGCCACCGGCTTGAGGCTGAAAACAAGCGTAAAGTATAACGGCGCTATGCACAAAATCGCCCAGCCAATCAAGATGACATAAAACACCGGCGTCTTCATCCGATCCAAAAACTCAATCAGTCGGTCGGAAGAGGAACCTTTTTTGGGAAGCGTTTGAGAGATTGTTGCCATGATTTCACCTCACCTATGCCGAACCCACACTACCACTGCCTTCAATAATCCGCCGTTGGATTAAAGTGAACACCAGAATAATCAACGCCAGGATGAAAGACAAAGCAGCTGCCTGTCCCATTTTGACGGTGGTATCGCGGAAGGCCCATTTGTAAATCAAGTAAGCAACGGTCGTAGTCGAATCAAGCGGACCGCCTGATGTCATCACATAAATCTGATCGAATACCTGGAAACAACCGATTAGACCGACAGTGACCACGAAAAACACAACCGGCCGAAGCATTGGGATGGTGATGTAACGAAGCACCTGAAATTTGTTGGCGCCATCTATTGAAGCCGCTTCATAGATCGCAGTGGGAATATCCTGCAATCCAGCGAGAAAGATGAGCATCAACGTACCGCTCGTGGTAAATACATTCAGAATCATGATGGTGTAAAAGGCATAACGCGGATCGTTCAACCAATTGATATTAAGGTTGAATATTTGATTGACAATCCCCAAGGGACTGAACAACCAAACAAAAATCAGGGAGATGACCACCGAGGATGTGACCGATGGCAGATAATAAATGGTACGGAACAAACGCCGAAAACGCAACTTTTGATCCATGGCAAATGCCAGAATCAGGCTTAAGACCGTTTGAGTCGGCACCACAATCAAAGTGTACTTAACCGTGTTGGGGAGAGCTTTTTTGATGAAGAGATCATCACATGCCAAAGGGGGTGCATCCTCTCCGCGCGGCAACAGCGATTCGAGGCATAACACGCGCCGGTAACCTTCCAATCCCCACCATTCCGGCGGACGCAGTAGGTTATAGCGGGTAAAAGATAAGTAAAAAGCATAACCGATCGAAAAAACCGTAAAAGTTAAGAAGATGAATAAATATGGCAGCAAGAATATATATGCGGTGAGAGCCTCACTGCGTTTTTTGCGCCTTTCCGGGTTATTGCCGCCCCGGAAAAAGCCAGCCGGACGATTGGTTATCATTTGACCCATGCTCCCATCCTCCATTCATTGTAGAGAGGGTCAGCCTGTTGCGGCTGACCCTCTCCAGCACAACCGCCTTACTTAACTTCGGCTATTTTTTGGCGAATCACCTGCGCTGCCTGTTTGAGGGATGCATCTACGGCTTGATTTTCCAGATAAATGCGCTCCAAAGCTTTGCCCATCTGTTCATTCACATCTGAGCCGACCAAACCCCACACGAAGGGGCGAGCGCCCTGCAACGCACCGCGGAAGATCGCGCTGGAAGCTGGATTGGTCTTCAGGTATTCACTGCCTTGCAACGATAAGCGGGTTGGCAGAGCAAAACCACTCTCAAGGACTTTGGTCTGCGATTTTTCACTGGTCAGGTAGTTGATCACCCGCATGGCTGCTTCCGGATTCTTGCTGTTGCGCGAGATGACATAGGCAACGGTGAAGATCAGGTTACCCTCGCCTTTCGGGCCAGCCGGAGGCGTAACCACACCGTAATTCGTGTTGGGGAATTGCTGTTTCAGGTAGGGAATCAACCACCCGCCTTCATAAACCATCGCGAACTGTCCTTTACCAAACACCGTACCTTGCCAGCCTTCGCCCACATCTGCCGGAATAGCGCCAATCTGATTCTTGCGGAAATCGGTGTAGTAGGTAGCTGCTTCAATCGCTGCCGGGGCGTCGAGCAAGGTGTCGCTGTAATCCTCGGTCATGATCGAGCCGCCATTTTGGAAGACGAAGATCGGGAAACGGCCTGGATCAGCCGGCACACCCAGCCCGTAAATATTATTGGCGGGATCAGAAAGCGCTTCGGCAGCGGCCTTCAAATCATCCCAAGTCCAATCATCGGTTGGTTCAGCAATACCTGCCTGAGCGAAAAGGTCTTTGTTGTAGAACAAACCCAGTGTATTGAAGTCCTTGGGAATACCATAAGTAACACCGCCCTCGGAGAAGGGGTCAATTAAAGAAGGGATAAAGTCATCCCGTTTGACACCCTCTTTAGCCATCAGGTCATCCATCGGCAGCAAAACCTCATCCCTTACGAAAGCCGGGAATTGGAAGATATCCATGTAGAAAACATCCGGTTCAACGCCTGAAGCAATCGAGGTTTTCAACTGCTGCCAGTAATCACCGGTAATCGGCTCGTACTTGACCACAATATCCGGATTTTCAGCAGTGAAATCCAACAACAGGGATTGCAGCAGCGCGGTTTCTTCCGGGCTGGCGGCCCAACCAGAAAGGCGGACCACTGCGCGTTCAGCGGGTTTTTCAACCTCGACCGTTTTAACGACTTCTTTTTCCTTCTCCACCGTAACCGTCTCGATTACTTTCTCGGGGGTGGGGGTTGCCGCCGGTTGGCAGGCTGCCAACAGCAGGCTGATAACCATCAGGGAAACAAACCATTTCAACAGGGTTTTCATGACCTTTCTTCTCCTGAATTGAGATTGGGAAAATCTGTATTTTCCTCAAAAAGTGATGATATACTCAAACACAGGTGGGCTGAAAACAGCCGCCCTGTCGAAGCCGCCCCACTCAATCCCTGGCAGGAGCACAGAGGGGTGGCTTCATTTGTCGCCAGAAAACGAACCAGCAAAAACCAATCGTTTTTCGTTATTGATTCAGCATCACCTCCTTGTAACCAGGATGGATTTGCTCAACCGATTGACTGGAAGCGCGTACGACCAACTGGGGGCGCATCAGAATGGTATCGAATTCGTTATGGTTGCTCTTTGCTTCCAGCAAATTTAACAACATCGCAATCAGACGTTCGCCAATTTCCCAAACCGGCTGACGAACAGAAGTCAAGGGCGGGGTCAGGTACTGGGCAATGGGAGTGTCATCGAAACCGGTTATTGCAATTTGACTGCCCACCTGAAAACCTCCATCCTGAACGGCTTTGATCGCACCCACAGCCATATAATCGTTCAAGCAGACCATGCCGGTTGGGCGAATCTCCTCCGGCAAAGCCATTAATTTTTTGGCAGCCTCATACCCAAAAGCATAACGGCCTTCGCCTCGTTGGACCCATTCCGGCAGCGGTTCAATTCCAGCAGAGCGCATTGCTGAAAAATATCCTTCCATTCGGTTGTTACCCACCCGCGACTCCTCCGGCCAGGCCAGCGCAGCGATCCGTCGGTGACCTTGTTCCAACAAGTGTTGGGTTGCCAACTGCAACCCGAAACCACCATCCACGTCAATTGAAGGAAAACGCAATTCGGGATTGGAACGACCAAAGGCTACAAACGGGAATTTTTGCTCAAGAAGGAAGAATACTCTCGGATCGTTGTATTCCACCCCGGAAAGCACAAAACCATCCACCCGCCGGGTTTCCATCAACTCGCGGTAGGATTCGATCTGTCGCTGGGTTTCAGGATGATAGGGAAAGCACAACAAGTAATACCCGCGCTGTTCAGCGGCATGGAACATGCTCTGTAGGAAAGTATCCAGAATGGGATTGGCCTGATCCGGTGGGGAAGGACGCCAGGAATACCCAATCGTGAAACTGCGCTGGGCACGCAAACTGCGAGCAGTGTAATTGGGTCGGTAATTCAATTCCCGGACTGCCTGCCAAATACGATCTTCGGTCTCTGCGGCAACCCGCACCTGACCGTTGATCACTTTGGAAACAGTCTGGTAACTGACGCCTGACTTTAAGGCAACTTCCTTGAGTGTAACTCGGCGGGCCATGGGAGACAGGGGGCAAGAGAGGGGTTTCGAATGCGAACGTTCGTGCGAACGTTCGCATTCATAGTATAGAAAAAATTTTTTCCATTGTCAAGTCCTTTTTTCGTGAAATCACCCGTTTGGAGGATGAATCTTCTCGAAAGCAATGTTATATTTTCTAAACGAACGGTCAGTAAGTTGGTTTGGAGATCACTTCTTATGCACACAGAAAATAAACAACGCAATCAACTTCTTTTCCTCCTCTTCTTCGGCGTATTAATGGGCGCGCTCGACATCGCCATCCTTGGCCCTGCCCTGCCTTCCATCCGCGCCGAATTCGGTGTAGACGAACGTAATCTGGCTTGGATGTTCAGCAGTTACGTTCTCTTCCAATTAGTCAGTACACCATTGATGGCTAAACTTTCCGACCTTTACGGCCGCCGCTGGATTTACATTCTCGATATTGCTCTGTTTGGGATGGGATCGTTACTAGTAGCCACATCATCCACCTTCAATAGCGTGCTGATTGGACGTGCCATACAGGGGTTTGGCGCCGGCGGTATTTTTCCGGTCGCCAGCGCCGTGATTGGTGACACCTTCCCCCCAGAAAAACGCGGCAGCGCGCTGGGCATGATTGGCGCCGTTTTTGGGGTGGCATTTCTTATTGGGCCACTGCTTGGAGGCGTCATTCTGGCAGTTGCCAACTGGCACTGGTTGTTTCTGATCAATCTGCCTATCGCCGTTCTGATTATTCTCTTCAGCCTGCGATTGCTGCCGGCTACCCGCCCTGCCACCAGCCGCCGATTGGATGTCGCCGGTATGATCCTGTTAGCCTCTTTCCTCGCCTCGCTTACCTTCGGTTTGAATCAACTTGACCCCGGTAATTTAGCAGCCAGCCTTGTTACGCCCTCGGTTGGCGGGGCGCTGGCGCTGGCGCTGGTTTTACTGGTTATCCTCATTTGGGCCGAGCGACGCATCAGCCTGCCGATGCTGCCCGCCCACCTCTTCAATCGCCGTCAGTTGGGGCTGGCTTATTGGCTATCGGCGGGGGCTGGGCTGGCAGAAGCCAGTCTGGTTTTTGTGCCACTCATGGCGGTCACCGGCTTGGCCAATCAGGGCATCCATGAGAAAAATGCCACCTGGCTGTTGATTCCCGCCATTCTCGCCATGGCGGTTGGCTCACCGCTCGCCGGCCGGCTGCTCGACCGCATTGGCTCTCGCAATGTGATCATGGGCGGCACTGCCTTGATGAGCGCCGGTTTCCTCATGCTCAGCCTGTTGGGCGGCAATTTGATTTTCTTTTTGCTTTCGGGGGTGCTGATCGGCGGCGGTTTAACCGCCTTGCTTGGCGCGCCAATCCGATATATTATGTTAGGAGAAGCTTCCATTGAAGAGCGTTCTCTGGCTCAGGGTTTGGTCACCCTCTTCACCAGCATGGGTCAGCTGGTGGGCAGCGCGTTGATCGGTGCGCTGGTCGCTTCATTTGGAGCGCTCAACCCGTTCGCCGGATATCAGACGGCCTTTGGGTTTGTTGCCATCGCCAGTCTGCTTCTGTTTGGCAGCGCGACTTTGTTGAAAACCCGTCAGCGAGAATTGGAGACACAGCGAGGAAATGAAGCCTTTAGCCGTGGATAACGCCCCGCCTTCGATGCGTGAAAAAATCCTGCATGAGACCACCCGCCTGTTCGTCGAGCGCGGCTACGATGGCGTTTCCATCCGTGAAATTGCTGAGGCCTGCAACATCACTAAAGCCGCGCTTTACTACCACTTTGTAGATAAAGAACGCCTGCTCATCGAAATCCTCGAAACAGGCCTGGATACTTTTCATCAACTTTTGGAGGATGCCCTTCAAAATTACCCCGACGCTCAAAGCCGTATCCGCGCTTTTGTAGTTTCACTGTTCACCCGCTTGCCGCCCGAAAATCGCGCCGTGATCCGATTGGCAACCCAGGAGATGGGCAAACTTCAACCCGAAATTCGTGCCCAATTCAGCAGGCACTACCGTGAAAAATTCCTGCAGCCGCTGATGGAAATTTTCACCGACGGGCAAAGGAACGATGAAGTACGCTCTCTCTCGCCCGAATTGGCCGTTTGGGCTTTGTTGGGGATGTTATACCCCTTTATGAGCAGCGAAACCGCCCTCCGGCAGGAGGTCACCTCTCAACAGCTAGAACAGTTGCTGGATATTTTTTGGAGCGGCATGGCGAGCCGCACCACCTGAGAAGTAGAATTAAACCTGCCAAAGTCCTGCTATAATCAGGGCATGCCGCCGCTGGTCTGGACGAAATTCAAAATTCCGCCCTTACGCGCCAAAAGCGTCCTCCGACCGCGCTTGTTGGAAAAGCTCAATCGCGGCTTGACCAGCCAAATGATTTTGATCTCCGCCCCGGCCGGCTTTGGCAAAACCACTTTGCTGGTTCAATGGCTGCAGAATCAGCCGCACTCCGCTCTCTGGATTGCACTGGAAGAAGCCGATGACGACCCTATCCGCTTCTTCACCGTCTGGATCATCTGCCTGCGCCAGATTATCCCCTCCTATTGCGAAGATGTCCTCCAGATTCTGATGGCTGCTCAATTACCCGCCAGCGATCTTCTCACGGCTGAATTAATCAATCCGCTTCTGGCTCAAAACCAACCCATGCTGGTAGCGCTGGACGATTTTCAACACATCCAAAATCAAAACATCTTGCGCTTCATTCAGGATTTGCTTGTCTTCCAGCCTCCCGATTTTCATCTGATCATCCTCTCTCGGGAAGATCCGCCCCTGCCGCTGGCTCGCCTACGGGCACAAAACGCGCTGGTCGAAATTCGCACTGGCGACTTGAGATTTGAAGCCGAAGAGAGCAGCCAGCTGTTTCGTGACCTGTTGAATATTCACCTTGATTCTTCTGTTGTAGCCGCTCTGACCGAGCGCACCGAAGGCTGGGCAGCCGGTTTACAGTTAGCCGGGTTGTCTCTTCAGGGCAGCCCCGAACCGACTGTTTTAATTCAAGACTTAACCGCTGGCACACGCTTCATGCTGAATTATTTAGCAGAGGAAGTATTGAACAAACAACCTGCGGATATTCAGGATTTCCTCCTCAAGACCTCTATCCTGACGACACTCAGCCCCGAACGCTGCGGCCTGCTCACCGGCAGACAGGACAGCGCCGAATTGTTGGAGAAATTGGAAAAAAGCAATCTGTTCATCGAACCCCTCGATGAGCAGTTTCACTACTACCGCTATCATGCTTTGTTTGCTGAATTGTTACGCAACCGCCTGAATCGGCAGGGCGAGGATGAAGTCCACAGTCTGCATCTGCGTGCCGCTCAGGCCTTGCTAGCCGAAGGATTGGAAACGGAGAGTCTTTCTCATTATCTCGCTGCAAAGGATTACCGTGCTGTTCTCGACTTAATGGAAAGGCACATCTGGCATTGGATCAATCACAATCCAGTTACTCAGATTGAGCGATGGTTATCTCAAATCCCGCTTGAAATGCAACAAACCCGCCCCCGCCTTCTGCTTGGACTGGGCTGGATGTATCTGCTGCGTGGAAACTTTGCCCGCCTGGTGAGCGTCCTCGAAACACTGGAAAACCTGATTCCGCAAAGCGATCCCAGTTCTGAGGAGACTGCCCTGCAGAAAGCCGAGTGGATGGCTTTGCATGCAAATCTGTTGCAGGTACAACAAAAATTCGATCAAGCCATCCTCGCTGCCCAGCAATCTCTCGATTGGATTGGCTCTAAGGACAGACGAATCGCCTCGCTGGCTTTTCTGGCGCTGGGAGGTGGCCTGCGTCAGAAAGGGAATTATGCAGAAGCCCGAGCCGCCCTTGAAAATGCCATTCACCTCAGCCGTGGACACGATGACCCGGTAACGGATATTCTGGCTGTTTCGCATTTGACCCTCATGGCATTGGAATACGGTCAATTAGAACTGGCAGAAAGCACGGCTCAAGCAGCTATTCACTATCTGGAACAACATCCCCGCGGTTATCCGGCCGTTTTGGGGGCCGTATATGGCGCATTAGGGTGGGTCTATTACCACCGCAACCAGGTGGAGCAATCGGTTCGAAACTTCCAACGGGGTATCCATCTGGCAGAATTAAGCGGTCATAATGCTTCGGCGGTTTATTCGTTGGCAGGCTTGGCTCGACTTCATATCATGCGCAATGATCTCGACCCGGCCAGGCAATGCCTGCAGCAAGCCGAGCAGTTCTATCAGAAAGGTGCGCCGGGTTGGGTGCTGCCCGAGTTGATCTCCTGCAAAAGCCGCCTGGCGCTGAATGAAGGGAAACTTGGCGAGGCCGAGTCAATCCTTTCTGCCAGTGGTGTGACTCCGGCCTCCCCTCTGAGCCCCTTCTCGGAAACGATATTGCTTGGCTGGCTTGGGTTAGCAACCGCCCCAACCCAAAGTGAGCGGCAACCATGGGCGCTGGAACTCGCTCAACGGTTGCTTGCTTACGCCCAGAACAGCCAGCGCCATTATGCCCTCTTACAAACCCGCGTCCTCGGAGCAATCCTGCACTTCAAAAACCGCGATGAAAATCAGGCACGTCGCTGGATCAAAGAGGCCGTGCAATTAGCCGCATCCACCGGTTACCAGAGCGTCTTTTTTGAAAACCGCTCATCACTACTCCATCTAATGGAGGTTCTCCGGCTGCCAGCTCTGAATACAATTTTGAGCCCTGACAAAGGGGATCAACGGCGAACACTCTTGACGCACCTCGCCGCACCCATCAAACCAACCGCCGAGACGGGGTTGACCGAAAGAGAGCTGGAAGTTCTGCGTCTTTTGGCCCAGGGATACACCTATCATCAAATTGCCGAGAATCTGGTGGTCAGTGTGAACACCGTGCGCTATCATGTCAAGGGTATCTACGGAAAACTGGGGGTTACCAAAGTCAATCAGGCCATTACCGAAGCCCGCCGGTTGGGTTTGATTTAACTGAGTCCTTTTTTCCATCGGTCTTTTTCGTCTAATCCAAAACCGGACTCCAACCTGTAGTTTCTGCGAAAAAATCTACATGATTCTGTGCTGCCAGACTACATATCCATGTAGTCCGTTTTAGTTCAACAAGGTCTAAACTAGGCTTATGAATAATCACGCCTTCTCTCAACCACAATCAGACCGCTACAGCATCACAATCAAAGGGGTTATGGATGAGGAATTCATCCGCGATTACTGTTCGCCCGGCTATACCATGACCTATGACAGGGGAAAAACAACCCTCAAAAACCTGCACCTCGATCAGGCTGGCATGGTGGGCTTAGTCCGCCAGCTGCACAACCTCGGCGTAACGGTTCTGATGGTAGAACTTCAATCCGACACAGAGGAAACAAAATGAGCGAACAAAGAGTTTCTCGACGTGACTTTTTGAAAATTGCTGGAATTGGGTTGGCAGCCACCGCCTTTACCTGCTCCGGTTTGGGATACGCCGCAACCCGTCAGCCGCAAATTGATTCACCCGCAATCCATTTAGAAAAGGAAAATGCCATGAAAAAAATTTTGGTGAGTTACTCGACCCGCGCCGGCTCAACCGCCGAAATTGCCGCGGCCATCGGTCAAACCCTCTCTCAGCGGGGGTACAGCGTGGATGTCTTACCGGTCAAAAAGCAGCCCAACCCATCCGACTATCAGGCAGTGATTCTGGGCAGTCCGATTCGCATGGGCAGTTGGTTGCCCGAAATGGTTGCTTTCATCAAGGAAAATCGCAGCCTGCTGGAAAAACTGCCGCTTGCAGTGTTCACCGTTCACATGCTCAATGCCGGAGATGACGAGCAAAGTCGGGCAAACCGTGCGGGCTATTTGAACGCTGTCCGCGAATGGGTTAGCCCTGCTGAAGAGGTCTTCTTTCTTGGCAAAATGGAACTAGCAAAACTTTCGTTTCTGGATCGTTTCATCTCGAATGTCATGAAAGCCAAAGACGAAGACCTGCGCGACTGGAACGCGATTCATGCCTGGTCATCTTCGATTTTCTAATACGAATCATCAAAAAAATGGATTTTTCCATGCTTAACCTGATCCAATATGCTACCTTGGCCGCGAACGATCACAATACTCAACCGTGGAAATTTGCTGTCCAGCAGAACACCATCGAAATCCACCCCGACTATAGCCGTCATCTGCCAGTGGTAGACCCCCACAATCGCGAACTGTGGATTAGTCTGGGATGTGCGCTGGAAAACCTGTTGATTGCAGCAAGTGCTACCGGCTACATCTCAACCGTTGCTTATCCAAACGGAGAGGATGTAATCCGCGTACAGCTTATGCCCGATCTGCCCCAGTCCAGCCCTCTCTTCAATGTCATTCCCCTGCGCCAGACGACCCGCTCGGTATATGACGGCCACCCTGTTCCGCCCGCTGACCTGAATACACTGCAATCCCTGCCGCTGGAGCCGGGCGTTTCTTTGCGCTTCCTCAATTCACCGACAGAAATGGAAACTGCGTTGGAGTACGTCATTGAAGGCAACCTGCGCCAATACGCTGACCGCGCCTTTGTTGAGGAACTCATCTTCTGGCTGCGCTTCAACAAGAAGGAAGCGCTGAAAACCCTGGACGGCCTGTACTCGGCCTGCTCAGGCAATCCCGAAGTTCCACGCTGGTTGGGAAAACAATTTGTCGGTAGAATGAAACCGCAGCAACAAGCGCAAACGGACGCCACCAAGTTGCGCAGTTCGGCGGGGGCTGTGGTCATCGCCACCATTGACCTTATTCTGTTCTTGATTTTCGGCTGACGGTCTTCTCTCGATGGGAGTAACCTCCCTGTAAACCCGCCACTCATTTCCTCATGCTGAGCAAATTATTGGATTGGTAAGGCCTTCGCGGGTCTGCGCCGGTGGGGGTTTCGCTATACTGCCCTGTTTCCATTCCTCTGTGCGACAACCGAAGAACGATCACGCTTTTCCTTTGACATTCTCGCCCCGCAAAGATAAAATGAATTCAGGTTCACTATCCATCCGATAAATCTGAAACCAAACAGGAGACAGGGTGAGTCACTGGGCGGGTAAATATGTCATTGGTCTGACCGGCAATATCGGCACCGGAAAAAGTGTTGTGCGCCGCATGTTGGAGCATCTCGGCGCATATGGGATTGATGCGGACGCTTTAGCCCACCGCGTCATTGCCAAAGGAGCGCCCGGCTATGCTGCGGTTGTTGACTACTTCGGAAAATACATCCTCAAGCCCGACGGCGAAGTGGACCGCAGCCGTCTGGGCAGAATTGTCTTTAACGACCCGGAAGCGCTGGCAAAACTGGAAAGCATCATTCACCCGCTGGTGCGGCAAGGCGCTGATTACTTGATCCGGCGGGCTACGCAACCGGTCATTGTGGTTGAAGCGATTAAACTGCTTGAATCCAGCATGGCAAAGCAATGCGACAGTATCTGGGTGGTTTATGCCCCCGCAGAAATTCAACTGGCACGACTGCTGAAAAACCGCGGCATGAGCGAAAAGGATGCCCGCCAGCGCATCAACAGCCAGCCGCCGCAGGAGGAGAAAATCGCCGCTGCCGATGTAGTGATCCGCAATGCTGGCACTTTCGATGAAACCTGGAAACAGGTCGTCACGGCATGGCGGAAGTACGTACCATTGATCGAAGAAGCTCCCCCACAGCCCGTTCAGGCCCCGGCGATCAAGGGCCAGTTGCAAATCGAACGCGGCCGCCCGCGTCATTCCAACGAGATTGCCACCCTGCTCAATCGGCTCGACAAGAAAGGCAAACCGATGTCCAGCGAGGATGTGATGGCTGCCTTCGGCGAAAAAGCCTTTTTGTTATTGCGGCTGGATGAGCAACTGAAAGGTTTAATCGGCTGGCAAGTTGAAAACCTGGTTGCTCGAACCACCGACATCCATCTTGATCCCACCTTGCCGGTCAACGAAGCCATCCCTGTTCTCATTCGGGAAATGGAACGAGCATCCAGCGACTTACAGTGTGAAGCCTCCCTCATCTTTGTACCCCCATCCTTGGCAAGACACGACGGTTTATGGCGCAATCTGGGTTACCAGCGCACTACCCCCGAAGCGCTGGATGTGCAGGCCTGGCAAGATGCTGCCCGCGAGTCCATGCCCGAAGGCAGTGTCTTACTTTTCAAAAAATTAAGGGAGGATCGTGTCCTGCGTCCGATTTGATCTTCTCTTGCGGGGTTTCCCAGCGTGACCGATTTACTGAATGAACTTTCCTTCATTTTCCAGCGTTTTAACTGGTTGAGCGCGCTTGACCTGTTTCTGGTCACGCTGGTTTTCTTTGGGGTATTGTTGCTGGTACGGGACACGCAGGCCATGGTGTTGCTGCGGGGGGTCTTATTACTCGTGGTGGCCTTGAGTCTGCTAACCAGTCTGGTTAACTTGCCGGCGTTTTCCTGGTTGATTCAAACCATTGCCCCGACACTGGTGCTGGCAATCCCGGTTATTTTTGCTCCCGAAATCCGGCGCGGGTTGGAGCGGTTGGGACGGGCTGGTTCACCCACTGCAATTTTCTGGCAGCAGAGTGAAAAAGACCTTTCCGCCATGCGCGAAACCATTCAGGCGGTGGTCAGCGCTTGTGCGCGGCTTTCGGCCCGCCAGCATGGCGCTTTGATCGTCCTGCAGCGCGGTGATAGTTTACAGGATTACATTCGCACTGGCGTACGCTTGAATGCCAAGGTTACGCCGGAATTGCTTTTGCAGATCTTCTACCCCAATACCCCGCTGCATGACGGGGCTGCCATCCTCGTGCGGGATCAGGTTGCCGCAGCCGCGTGTGTCATGCCGCTTTCCGCCAGTGGTATTCTCAACCGCTCACCGGAACGGCAAATGGGGTTACGCCACCGCGCAGCGCTGGGTACTTCTGAGGCATCCGATGCAATTGCCGTGGTCGTTTCCGAAGAAACTGGCTCGATTTCGATTGCGCACGGTGGGCGGATGATTCGGCGGCTGGACAGCGAACGATTGGAAAACATCTTGATGGCCTTTTATCAGCCACCTCCAAAAAGCGCCAGCCTGATTGATTGGGTCAAAAAGAACCGAAAACCACCGGTTTTTCGGGAGGATGGGGAACGATGATGGATGTACTGCGCCGCTTGCTGCGCCTTCTACCCTCCCTGCTTACGGCCTTCATTCTGGCATTGGCTGTTTGGATTTCAGCAGTCAGTTCGAGTGATCCGCTGGTTGAACGCACTTACCCCAACCCCTTGCCCATCGAAATCATCGGACAGGATCCGGGGCTTGTGATCACTTCGACGATCCCCAGTTCGGTCACCGTCGTGCTCAGCGCACCGCAGTCCATCTGGAATCAACTGACCACCGAAACAGGTTCGGTTCGTGCCTTTCTCGATCTTTCCGGTCTGGAAGCAGGCAGCCATACCATACCGGTCAAGGTGCAAATCTCCGCTCGTCCGGTACGGAAAATTGCCCAATCTCCTCAAACCATTACCATCACCATGGAACGGCTGGCCAGCAAGGAATTCCCAATCCGGGTAGTGACCCGCGGCAGCCCGGCGGTTGGTTACACAGCGGACACCCCAACCCTCAGTCAGACCACTGTGACCATCAGCGGCCCGGAATCGCGGGTCAACCGCGTCGCCGAAGTTCAAGCCATATTGGATCTAACTCAGGCAACCGAAACCATCAACCGCACCATCAATCTGGTAGCAGTGGACGCGAATGACAATCTCGTCAACGGATTGAGCCTGCTGCCAGATCGAGTCACTGTCCGCCAGAACATCTCGCAGCGTTTTGGGTATCGGAATGTGGTTGTGAAGGTGGTAGTGTTGGGACAGGTTGCCAGCGGCTATCGCCTTACGAACATTTCCGTTTTCCCCCCTGCGGTCACTGTTTTTTCGGCTGATCCGCAAATTGTCAGTGATCTACCCGGATTCATTGAAACCGAACCGCTCAACATCAATGGTCTGAAAGATGACCTCGACATTTCCTTGAGTCTCAATTTACCCGCCGGCGTTTCAGTGGTCGGCGACCAAACCGATGTCCTCGTACGGGTCGGCGTTGCGGCCATCGAAAGCAGTTTGACCCTCCCCAACATCCCGGTAGAAATCACCGGTTTGCAGCCGGACCTGAGTGCGGAAATCTCGCCGGAGACGATCACGGTTATCATCTCCGGACCGGTAGCGCTGCTTGACCGTCTGCGCGCCACCGATGTACGGGCTGTGGTGGATTTATCCACGTTGTCGGAAGGAAATTACCAGTTAGAACCGGACGTAGAAATCCTGATTACCGAACTGAAGGCCGAATCACTTCTGCCTGAGAGCGTGGAAGTCATCATTACACGGACAACCCGCTCAACCAGTGGTACAATCACCCCTTGAGGTGAACAATGCGCAAACCGATTGTTGCACTGGTTGGGCGTCCCAACGTAGGAAAAAGTACGCTCTTCAACCGACTCGCCGGTGAGCCGCTGGCGATTGTGGATGACACTCCTGGAACCACCCGTGACCGGCTGATGGCTGAATCGGAGTGGAATGGGCGGTATTTCTTCGTCATAGATACCGGCGGAATCGACCCATCCACGGGTGGGAAAGAAGCTCTCTCTATCGGTTCAGCCGAGTACATTCAGCAAATCCGCCAACAGGCCGAATTGGCCATTCGCGAAGCGGATGTCGTTTTATTCCTGACCGATGCAACTACGGGGGTCACCCCCGCCGATCAGGAGGTTGCCCAAATTTTACGCCGCAACCAGAAGACCATGGAAGGCAAACCATATCCACCCGTCCTGTTGGTGGTCAACAAAGCCGATAATCAAACTTTCCGGAACAGCGCGGCCGAATTTTACGAACTGGGCATTGGCGAGCCATACCCGATTTCTGCCCTTCACGGCACCGGCACCGGAGATTTACTGGATGATCTGGTCGCCTCTTTTCCTGCCGATGCGGAAGAGGAAGAGGACGACTCTGTCAAAATTGCTATTGTCGGCAAACCGAATGTGGGAAAGTCCAGCCTTTTGAATCGACTGGTAGGCGAGGAACGCGCCATCGTCAGCCCGATTGCCGGCACAACCCGTGATGCCGTGGATACAAAGATCGAGTATGAAGGCATTGAAATCACACTGATTGACACGGCTGGCATCCGCCGACGGGGAAAGATTGAACCGGGCGTGGAAAAATACAGTGTCATCCGCTCGATGCGCGCAATTGAACGCGCCGATGTAGCCCTGTTGATGATTGACGCCACCACCGGCATCACCGCTCAGGATGCCCATATCGCCGGCTATATTCTGGAAGCGCAGAAAAGTACGGTCGTGCTGGTCAATAAGTGGGACGCGGTTGAAAAAGACAACTTTACCATGCAAAATTACACCAACCGCATCCGTCAGGAACTAAACTTCATGCCCTATGTCCCGATCCTGTTCATTTCAGCCAAAACCGGCCAGCGGGTTGATCAGGTGTTACCGCTAGCGCTGAAAGTTCAGGAGGAGCGGCTGGCGCGATTGACCACTGCTCAGTTAAACCGTATCCTGCATAACGCACAGGATGCCCATCATGCCACCTCACGTACCGGCAAGTCCCTGAGAATCTACTACGGTACGCAGGTACGCAGCGACCCGCCAACCTTTCTGGTTTACGTCAACGACCCGAAGCGGGCCCACTTCACATACCTACGCTACTTAGAAAACGCCATTCGGAAAGAATATCCCTTTACCGGCACCCCCATTCGGCTGGTGTTGAAACCGCGGCGTTAGAAAAAGGTTAGAAAATCAGGGCGAGGGTTGACGATCTTTCAGGATGTGGTAAAATATAGAACGCGATGCGGGGTAGAGCAGAGGTAGCTCGTCGGGCTCATAACCCGGAGGTCAGTGGTTCGAATCCACTCCCCGCTACTTTCGAAAACGACCGAAAGGTCGTTTTTGCTTTGAGCGCTTCGAACACCATCGAGGTGTGATATCCGCTCCCCGCTACCTTCGAAAAAGACCGAAAGGTCGTTTTTACTTTGAGCGCTTCGAACACCATCGAGGTGTGATATCCACTCCCCGCTACTCAGGCCAGTTAAATCTGACGTTTTTCTTTTTGGGTTGGAACATTGGCGTTGAAATTGCACCTGTGGTACAGTACATTTACCGGCACTTATGAGCCTTCTCATTCCTTACAGGTTTGAATATGCCTACTCGACGATATTTGGTTTTTTGTCTGCTATCCTGCGCAGTTTTGTTGCTTTCCGCGCCAACTGAACCGCCACTCCTGCCGGCTCCGGCCGTCGTCCAGGCTGATTTATGGTCGGCGTTTACCGAGCGATTGCAATCCTCTTCCCCAAAGTCGCTTACCTTCGATCTCTTCACCCCCGAACTGGATACCGCTTTCCTGACGGCGGACGGGAAAACCGCCGTGCTCTGGCTGGCGCTGCGGGATGATTACGGGCGGCGATTAGCAACCGAACCCAGCCTTCTCCTCGCCCGCCAAACACAAACTGGCTGGCACATTGTGATGCCCGACGATCCGGCATGGGAAGAGATTTCTAAGTCCCTTCCCCCTCAATTCCTCCCCATTGAAATTCAATCCTCGCCCCAAAATTCACCAAACGAAGGCATTATCATCAACACACCCCTGACCGGTTATTACCTGCCCTACGCGGCTGGTACGGCCCACTGGATGGAAGGCTCAATCAGTCATTTTCACAACATCCCCGAATTGGGTTACCCCTCCTGCAGTATTGAATATTGCCGGTATGCCTACGATTTTACCGACTATCAATCCTTTCCCCTGCTGGCTTCAAAGGAAGGGCATGTCATTGCCTCACGAGATTCCTGCCCGGATGGCAGCCCAACCTGCACGAATTTCATTGTGCTCCACAATCGGGCTGAAGGAACTTACCAAATTTACCTGCACCTCGCCCACGGCACCATCCCGGATCAACTCACCCCCGGGACTTTCGTCCGGCGTGGTCAGTATATCGGCGACAGCGACGATACCGGTTACAGCACCTCGCAGCATGTTCATTTCATGGTAACTAATGATATCTGGATGGGAAGTGGGGGGTATTACTGGGGGCGTTCGATTGACATCCGCTTTGCCGATGTCCCCATCAACAACGGTATTCCGCGCAATTGTTACGAAGTAACCCGCTTTCCGATATACGATGGGGCTACCGAATGTTTGGGAAATAAACTCGATCCTCGCAACCCCGCTAATGACTGGTATGTTTCCGGTAATGCAGGCGCATTCCCGCCCAGCGGCAGCCTCATTCGACCGGCAGCAGGAGAAACTTTACTGCAAGGCACCGGCTCGGTGATGGATGTGACTGCAACCGCCACTGACGATGTGCGCGTCACCACCGTCAGGCTGGTGGTGAAAATAAACCGGCCCGAAAGTCCTTTCGCCCACACAAGCCGGCTTGTACGACTGGGATGTAGATTTATGTTCTGGCGGGCCGTTGAACGGTGCAGTGGAGTTGGCCTTGCGGGTTTGGGATCACGAGGGCAACATGGCTTCTGCTCTCGATCCGCGGACAGTACTGGTAGATCACGCCTGCCCGCCGTCCACCACTCAGTTAAGACCTGCCGAAGTTTTGGATTCAACCGCGGTAAGATTGAGCTGGGAAGCCGTGGATAACGGCGCAGGTTTTGGAAAATTCGAACTGCAATGGCGGCCCGAGCCGGGCGCATGGCACGACGGCGGTATCATCCCGATTACCCCTCATCAACGGTCATTCTGGTTTGTCGGTAATCCGGGTCAATCCTATGCTTTTCGCTTACGCGCCGTGGATGTAAACGGGCAAGCCGAAGAATGGCCCGCCGGGGATGCCGCTGAAACATTTGCCTCCCTTCCTTCAACCTGTCAACCGGACGGGTATGAGCCGGATGATAACCCCACTCAGGCAAGACCGCTGACACCGGGTGAAACTGCGGAGAGAAACCTGTGTCCGCAGTCCAATGCGGATTGGTTCCAAATCTCGATCAACCAAACCGGGAATTACTTATGGAGCGCGGTATCACACAGCGGCGGGGCAGCCGTTCGCCTGCGCTTATACGCTGAGGACACTGTGACCGAACTAGGCTCCGCCGAGGCACTCGCCGCCGGCGAACACGCTTTCCTGCGCTTCCAACCTTCCGTGCCGGGTATGTACTATCTGAAGGTTGAACCGCTCCTGCCAAACCTGATGGGCACACAGGCTATCTACCATTTGACGGTGCGGCAAGGGCAAGACACATTTCTGCCGCTCATCTCCCGCTAATTTTGAATAAACCAGAAAATAAATATTCCCGCGCCAACCCACCAGCGCGGGAATACCGATTTATTCCGATTGACCGGGCAAATAAGGGTGGATGTTTCACGGGATCTGGAATAAGCCCAGTTCCTTCACATCCATTTCGGTTACCTCGGGCAAGCCCAAAATCACATCTACCTGTCGGTCGAAGGCATCCGGCAATTTGTACTTCAGGTAGTCAGCCGTCATGATGACTGCTTTGCGAGCAGTTTCCTCAGAAATGCCCAGTTTTTCGGACATCCGCTTAATCAGTTCCTCCATTTCCGTACCTCCTTTCAGCCAACCCAATTATTGACTATACAAAGAATAGCACGAAAATGTAAGATTTTCATTAATCCATATGGCGGATGACCGCCTCCCCAAATTCGGAGCACTTAACCAAAGTAGCCCCGTCCATCAGGCGGTGAAAGTCATAGGTCACCGTTTTTGCACTGATTGCGCCTTCCATCCCGCGAATGATCAGGTCAGCGGCCTCATTCCAGCCCATGTACCGCAGCATCATCTCGCCGGACAGAATCACCGAACCGGGGTTGACCATGTCCTTGTCAGCGTACTTCGGGGCTGTCCCGTGGGTGGCTTCAAAAACAGCGTGACCGGTATCGTAATTAACGTTACCGCCCGGTGCGATTCCAATTCCGCCCACCTGCGCCGCCAGAGCATCCGACAGGTAATCACCATTCAGGTTCATGGTCGCCAGTACATCGAAATCCCGCGCGCGGGTGATGGTTTGTTGAAAGACAATATCCGCAATCACATCCTTGACCAGCAATTTACCAGCCTTGAGCGCTGCATCCTGCTCAGCGTTGGCAGCCTCTTCGCCTTTTTCGGCTTTGGTGCGCTCCCACTGCGCCCAGGTATAGACCTGCTCGCCAAATTCCTGTTCGGCCAGTTCGTAGCCCCAGTTACGAAAAGCCCCTTCGGTGAACTTCATAATGTTGCCTTTGTGGACAAGGGTAACACTGCGCCGCTTGTACTGGATTGCGTAACGCAGCGCCGCCCGAACCAGCCGAAAGGTGCCTTCTTTTGAAATCGGTTTCAAACTGAAAGCAGCCGTTTCCGGGAAGCGGATTTTCTGATACTCCTGCGGAAAATTCTCCTTTAGAAGCGCCTTGAAACGCTCGTTCGCTTCCGTCCCCAGTTCGAATTCAATCCCAGTGTAAATGTCCTCTGTATTCTCACGGAAGATGACCATATCCACATCTTCGGGGCGGCGCACCGGGGAGGGCACACCCTGAAAATAACGTACCGGCCTCAGGCAGACGTACAAGTCCAGCGCTTTCCGCAAAGCCACATTCAACGAGCGAATACCGCCGCCAACCGGTGTAGTCAGCGGGCCTTTGATGCCCACCAAGTACTCCCGAAAGGCGGTCAAAGTTTCTTCCGGCAGCCAGTTGCCCGTCTGCTGATAGGCTTTTTCTCCTGCCAGCACTTCCAGCCAGTGAATTTTACGCCTGCCGCCGTAGGCCTTCTCCACTGCCGCATCGAACACCTGCTGAGAGGCCCGCCAGATGTCGCGTCCTGTGCCGTCCCCTTCCACAAAGGGAATAATCGGCTGGTCAGGGACAATCAGCCGTCCCCCTTCCATGCGAATTTTCTCACCACCTGGCGGGACAAGTTGTGTGTTTGTGCCCATTCTGTTTCCTCCCGGAGAAAAAAATACGAATTTGATGATGAATATCTCGATTATATCAAAATTACTTCGATCTCAAATCAATTGAGTTCTCTTCCAATTGGCTATAATAAACCTAACCATTACCTTATCATCCTCTTCTGAAAATTGATGAAAAGAAATTCCACCCTGTTAACTGCGTTTTTGGCTTTTCTCATCCCTGTGCTGGTAATTGGGTTCTATTATGTTACCCACAAACCTTTTGACCTCTCTTTTGCGGTAGCCTTCAGTCTGATGATATGGAGAGTCCTGATTGCCGGTTTGATTATGGCAGTGGCTGGCGGTATTGGCGTGCGCTTGCTGCCCAACTTGCCCCTTCACCCTGTGGCAGCGCTGGCTATTCAGGCGATTTTTGGTTTGGGGCTGATAGCCCTGCTGATTTTGCTGGTTGGCGCTCTGCTGGGGGTTCACGTTTGGCTGCTGGCTGGCATCCTGTTGGCAGGGATATTTTTTCTGCGCCGCTCAATTCGCCTTTGGATCAGGCAGTGGACGGCATGGAAAGACATCCTGCAACACAGCGCCACCAGTGAGCGCTGGATGGGGGCACTCGTTATTCTGGCGCTGATCTCTCCCTTGTGGACGGCACTGGCTCCGCCGATCAAATATGACGCTCTCGTTTATCACCTAACCCTGCCCCACGCCTACCTGGATGCCGGCCGCATCATTCACCTGCCATGGCTGATGATGAGCGGTTATCCGCAGAATGCCGAAATGCTTTACTTGCTGGCAATGGCGCTGGGCGGCGCGCCTGCCGCAGCGGTTTTAGGTTGGGGCTTTGCCCTGGTGGGCTTGTGCGGGCTTGTGGGTTGGTTAATGACCAATTGGGATGCGCGGGCGGCATGGGCTGGCTGCGCTGCCTTGTTTGCCGGGTCAACCCTGGTTTTTTCCAGCGGCTGGGGATATGTGGATTGGCTCGGCTTGCTTTTCGGCCTTGCCTGCCTGATCAGTTTGGATTTGTGGGGGAAAAACGGGCATTCTTCTTTTCTCTGGTTGGCAGGCGCATTTTCCGGGATGGCGATTGGCAGCAAGTACCCTTTCGGCACGTTGGCATTGGTTGGTCTTTGTGCGGTGATCTTTCTTTCCCACCACCAACTGAATTCCATCCCAAAGCGAATCATCCTTTTTTCAACCGGCGCCATCCTATTTACTCTGCCATGGTTGATGAAGAATTTTCTGTTCACCGGTAATCCGCTCTATCCGTTCTTCTTTCCAGCAGCCGAGATGGACGAAATCCGCGTTTCGATCTATTTTGAGGATGAACCCTTCGGAGACTGGCAGGATGTCCTGTTCCTGCCATGGCGAGCGACCATTTGGGGAATTGAAGGGACTGCCGGCTACGCAGCTTCGATTGGACCGTTACTGCTGGGATTCGGCGTGCTGTCCTGGATTGGCTGGCGAAAGTTATCCGATGACCAGCAAAAGACCCTTACCCTTTTGACTCTGTTTGCCTTGTTTACTTGGGTTTGGTGGGCAATTGGAGGACGCTTCACCGGCTATTTGCTTCAAACCCGCATGGTCTATCCGCTCCTTCCGGCTTTTGCCGGACTGGCAGGGGTGGGTTTTCGGGCTGCCAGTTCAATTCAGATCGCTTCAATCCGCCTGCAGCGCGTCCTAACCCCCATGATTCTGATGGTATTGACCTTTACCGCATTGGAAGCGCATTTGGACATGATGGGTCGCTTCACGCCTCAAGCTGCGCTCCAGTTGATAAACCCCAAAGAGTATTTAGAAAGAAATACCGGCTGGTATCAACCAGCCATGGAAGCAGTGCGTAACCTGCCAGCGAATAGCCAAACACTGCTGATTTACGAACCACGCGCTTTATATTGCCTGCCAATCTGCAAGCCGGATGAAAACCTCGACCGTTGGCGGCGGGATTGGATGCGTTACTCCGATTTCTCGGCCATTCAACACCACTGGCAGGAGGAGGGATTCACCCATCTGCTGGTCTTTCGATTGGGTGTAGAATTTATGAAAGAAAACCCCGATCCCAAACATCCCCTTCCCAGCCTGCTGGCGCTGGAAGATTTCCTGAATACCCTGCCCGTTTTAGAGGACTTTGGGGGAGTTTATCAGTTATACTCATTGAAATAAATTCGCTCGGGAGGATATTGGCGATGGCGCTTTCCAAAGATGGTGTTTTCTACCTTGGCAAACAGTACGACCCGCTCGAGAAAAAACTGCTGGATGAGCCCATTCTGTATAATCCGGCTGACTTGACAACTCATGCGGTTGTAACCGGCATGACCGGCTCCGGTAAAACCGGCTTGTGTATTGGACTACTGGAGGAAGCCGCGCTGGAAGGTATCCCGGCCATCATCATTGACCCGAAAGGCGATCTTACCAACCTTCTGCTGCATTTCCCCGACCTGCTTCCCGCCGATTTTGAGCCGTGGATTGATCCGGAAAATGCCCGCCGTGAGGGCAAAACCACCCAACAACTGGCTGAGGAGACTGCCGAGCGCTGGAAAAACGGTTTGGCAGAGTGGGGATTAGGACCGCAACAGATTCGTGAACTGACCGATGCCGTTGAGTTCGGTTTGTACTCTCCCGGTTCATCGGCGGCTACCCCAGTGAATATCCTCTCCTCGTTTGAGTCACCCGATTTGCCGTGGAGCGAGAACCGCGAGATCCTGCGTGAAAAAATCTCAACGATTGTTACCGCTCTGCTGGGTTTGATTGGTTTCAAGGATATTGATCCCCTGCGTTCCCGTGAACACATCCTGCTCTCCAATATTCTGGAGCATGCATGGAGCAGCGGCAAATCGCTCGAACTGACCGAATTGATTCTGCAAACCCAAAAACCGCCTTTTGACCGGCTGGGCGCCTTTCCGGTGAACAACTTCTTCCCCGAAAAAGATCGTCTGTCGCTGGCCATGCTGCTCAATAACTTTCTTGCCTCTCCCTCCTTTGAAATCTGGCGGGAGGGGCAGCCGCTGGATATTGAAAGGCTGCTTTACACCCCATCCGGCAAGGCTCGCCATAGCATCTTTTATTTGGCCCATCTCAGCGAAAGCGAGCGGATGTTCTTCGTCACCCTTTTGTTTGCCTCCATTGAGTCATGGATGCGCAATCAACGCGGCACGGGCAACCTGCGCGCCTTGATTTACATGGATGAAATCTACGGTTACCTGCCGCCGTTAGGTAACCCGCCATCGAAAACCATTATGCTGCGCATGCTGAAACAGGCGCGCGCTTTCGGCATTGGCTTGCTGCTGGCCACCCAAAACCCGGTTGATGTAGATTACAAAGGTCTCTCCAACGCCGGCACATGGATGATTGGCCGCTTGCAAACCGATCAGGATAAACAACGGCTGCTGGATGGTCTGGATTCAGCCGGCGGGGGAGTCAACCGGCAGGAGATGGACCGGCTCATCTCCACGCTGGGCAAGCGTGTTTTCGTTCTTCACAGCGTTCATGCCAAAAAGCCGATTCTTTTCCAGACCCGCTGGGTGTTGAACTTTCTGGCTGGCCCATTGACCCGCGCTCAACTGCCGGCCTTAATGCCGCTGACAAGCGCACTTCCCGCCCGCGTAGCAGCATCGCCTCAAGCCGCAGGCGAACCCCTCCCGGAACGTCAGAGTACGCCTTCTGCTGGCGCCACAGCCTACACAACGGTTCGTCACCCCCTGCCCGCTGGTGTGGACGAGTATTTTCTTCCCAATGATCTTCCCCTGTCGGAAGCCATCCGGCAGGCGGGTATACCGGCCTCGGCGCAGGTGGAGCAGAAAGGATTTGTTTATCACCCGGCTTTGTTTGCGCAGGCGGCTATTAACTATCTGGCTCGCAAATACAACCTCGAAATCAATCGCGAAGTGGCGGCATTGGTTCAAGAGCCGCGTGGCCGGACAATCGAGTGGGATGACTGCCCGTGGCGCAGTTTCAAACGATCCGAAATCACCGCTCATCCCCTGCCATCCGCCCAATATGCTCCCCTGCCGGGTTGGCTGGCTGATGCCCGCCAGTTGAATGCCTACCAGCAGGACTTCGTTGAGTGGGTTTACCGCAATGCGGCTATCCGCGTGCGCGCCAATGAAAAACTGAAAGTCTATGCTCCGCCGGAAGTGTCCACCGCCGAATTCCGCGACCAGTGCGCTCAGGCGGCCCGCTCAGCATTGCAAGCGGAACTTCAAAAAGTAGAAAATGCCTACCAGAAGAGGATCGAAGACCTGAACCGCAAAATAGAGCGTCAAAAGAGTGATGTCGCCGATAAAGAAAACACCTTCAAACAGCGCCAAATGGAAGAGTTAGCTACTCACGGGCAATCCCTGATGAATCTGTTTGGCAAGCGCCGCGCTACAATCTCCAGCTCCATGACCAAACGCCGACTGACCAGCGAAGCCAAAGATCGGCTTGAAAAGGCCAAACTGGCGCTGGAACAATTGCAAAAACAGCTCAAGGATATTGAAGCGGAGAAAAACCGCGGATTAAAGCAAATTCAAGAACGCTGGGCGGATGTGGTCAACGATGAGGTTGAAATCCCGCTCACCCCATACAAAAAAGACATTTTCATTCAGCAATATGGTATCATCTGGATACCATACTATGTCCTCTTGATCGATCAGCAAATGCGGGAAATTCCCGCCTTCCGCCGGCCGGTCTGATGAAAAAACCTTTTCGCGAAAATTAGAGGTACGCCATGCCACCAGAAGTAACTCGCGACCGGGTTAACCCCGAGAAATTCGATACCACACCGCTACGCCGCCCATCGTGGATTCGGGTACGCGCCCCGAGCGGTGAAACCTTTGAGCAATTGCAGCAACTAATGCGCCGCAAAGCTCTGCACACCGTTTGCGAAGAAGCCGGCTGTCCCAACATGGGCGAATGCTGGGGTGCGGGTACGGCTACTTTTCTGATGATGGGCGATATTTGCACCCGAACCTGCGGTTTCTGCGACATTAAACGCGGCCGTCCCGAAGCCCTCGATTGGCTCGAACCGGAACGGGTTGCTCAGGCTGTCAAGGCGATGAACTTGCAGCACGCCGTCATCACTTCGGTCAACCGCGATGACCGCAAAGACGGCGGCGCACCGATTTTTGCCATGGTCATCCGCCGCATTCGCCAGTTACACCCCGGCTGTTCGATTGAAGTGCTCATCCCCGATTTCAAGGGCAGTATCGAAGCCCTGCGGATCGTCATGGATGCCCGCCCGGAAATCCTCAATCACAATGTCGAAACCGTACCGCGCCTGTTCAAAGTGGTACAGCCCCAAGACCGCTACGAGTGGGCCAAAGCCACCTTGAGCAACGCCAAGAAATTAGACCCGGATGTGCTGACCAAATCTGGCATCATGGTAGGACTGGGCGAAACGATGGACGAAGTCAAAGCGGTCATGGAAGACCTGCGTTCATGGGGTGTGGAAATCCTCACCATTGGGCAATACCTGCAGCCCAGCCGCAAGCACCTGCCGATTGCCCGTTACTACACCCCCGAAGAGTTCGAGTACCTGCGCGAATTCGGCTTGCAGATCGGTTTCAAGTGGGTGGAAAGCGGCCCGCTGGTACGCTCATCTTACCACGCCGCCGAACAGGTACGCGCCTTGAGCGTGGTTCACCGCCAGTTATACGGCGAACCGGCAGCGAACTAGGCAATCCCTATTCCCTTCATTCATCTCCAAACGAGATGCCCATTTCGCGCGCCGTTTGGATGAGATCGCTCTCTAACGACACGCGGCGTGGCTTGGAGAGCGCCTCCTCCAGTGAAACGTCGGTGATTTCTCCACCGCGCAAGGCTACCATCCTGCCGAATTGACCCGCCGCCGCCAGCCGCACGGCTGCCCCGCCCATGCGGGTGCACAACACCCGATCGAATGCGGTGGGGCTACCGCCGCGCTGCAAATGCCCCAACACGGTTACTCGCGTTTCAACGCCACAAGTACCTGCTAACGCCTCCCCCACAAACTGACCAATTCCCCCCAATCTGGCTTGAAAGACCTGATCACCCACCGAGCGGTAAACCCGTCCCCCACCGGCCGGGTGAGCTCCCTCCGCTACGGCAATGATGCTGAAAAACGCCCCCGCCGCCACCCGATCCTGAATTTTGGCGCAAATTGCCTCGATTCGGAAAGGAATTTCCGGTATCAAGATCACATCCGCGCCGCCAGCAATCCCGGCATACAGAGCAATGTAGCCGGCATCCCGCCCCATTAATTCCAAAATCATCACGCGATGATGGGACTCGGCGGTGGTGTGCAGCCGATCAATCGCCTCCATAGCCGTGTTTAGCGCCGTATCAAACCCAAACGTGAAGTCGGTGCCATGAATGTCATTGTCAATGGTCTTGGGAACGCCAATCACCGGCACATTCAACTGCTGGTACAATTCCAGCGCAATCCGCAGCGTGCCATCTCCGCCAATGACGATTAAGGCATCCAAATCCAGACTTTGGATGCGTGCGTACACTTGTTGGGAGGTGTCTTCGATCACCTCAATACCATTGCGGATGACTTTACGGGCAAACGGATTGCCGCGGTTGGCTGCGCCAAGAATGGTGCCGCCGCGCGGCAGAATGCCCCGCACCTCGCTGAGGGTGAGGGGAAAAACGCCGCCTTCATCCACAAAGCCATCGAAACCGTTGCGCACCCCCAGCACCTGACAGTCGTAACGGAGAACCGCCGTTTTGACCACAGCCCGGATCACGGCATTCAAACCGGGGGCATCTCCCCCGCCCGTCAGCACAGCAATCTTTTTCATGCTCTAATTATAGCCAGTTTGAAATTTCCCTATACAACTCTTTTTCATACCTTCTGATCAGGCATATAATCCAATTAATTCTGTTCAGGTGGTCTATTTCCCATGTCGCTCAATATTTGGTGGATTCGCCGCGACTTGCGGCTCAACGACAACCCGGCGCTGCATGCTGCGCTGGCAAATGGCAGTACAGCGCTGCCAGTGTTCATCCTTGACCCACGCCTATTGTCCTCTCCCGCCGATAACCGCAAACGCTTCCTGTTTGCCGGTCTGCGCCGTTTAGAAGAAGACCTTCGTCAGCGTGGCAGTTATCTGCTTATCCGCCGCGGCATACCGGAAGAAATCCTGCCCGCATTGGTCAAAGAAAGCGGCGCAAATGCGGTTTTTGCCGAAGAAGATTACACCCCCTTCGCCATTCGCCGCGATGGGAAACTCTCCAAGCAGATTCCTCTCAAACTGGTAGTTGGCGTAACCGTTCATCACCCGGCAGCAGTCGTCAAAGCAGATGGCGCTCCGTATACCGTATTTACGCCTTTTAGCAAGGCCTGGAAAGCCCTGCCGCTGCCTCGGCCGCTGCCACCCCCTCCAAGCCACTTGCCCCCGCCGCCTGCGCTGGCGGGTGAAACAATCCCAACTGTGGAAGATAGTCCCTACTTCCCGGCTGGCGAGACAGAAGCAGAGCGGCGTCTATTCGAGTTCCTCGATTCGCCTGTCTTTTCCTATGCAGATGACCGTAACCGATTGGATTTAGACGGCACCTCCAAACTCTCGCCATATCTTCGTTTCGGGATGATTTCGGCCCGCCGCGCCGCCACGCTGACAATGGAGAAAATCCTCCAAACGACAGACCCCGCCGGGCGTAAGGGCGCTGAATCTTTCCTGAACGAACTCATCTGGCGCGAATTTTACAACGCAATCCTGTATCACTTTCCGCATGTGCTGGAAACCGCATTCAACCCGCACCTGCGAAATATCGCCTGGCGGAATGCTCCAGCGGAACTCCACGCCTGGCAGCAGGGTCTGACCGGCATCCCGGTGGTGGATGCCTGCATGCGTCAATTATTGAATCTGGGCTGGATGCACAACCGCGGACGGATGATTGTGGCCTCCTTTTTGGTCAAAGACCTGTTGATCAACTGGCAGAAAGGCGAACGCTGGTTCATGCGTCATTTGGTGGATGGTGACCCGGCTGCCAACAACGGCGGCTGGCAATGGACGGCCGGCGTCGGCACCGATGCCGCCCCTTACTTCCGCATCTTCAACCCCGTTCTGCAAAGCAAAAAATTCGACCCCTACGGGCATTTCATCCGCCGCTGGCTGCCAGAATTGGAAAAGGTACCCGACGAATACCTGCATGAGCCATGGCTGATGCCGCTCGATATGCAGCGCAAGACCGGATTCAAACCCGGCCGCGATTACCCAATGCCACTCGTGGATCACGCACAGGTGAAAGAACGCACCCTGCGCGCTTACCAGCAATCCAAACAACGGGAGGGAACATGATTCGCAATCAATGGTACGTGGTGCTTGAATCCAAAGAAGTGCCGCGGGGAAAACCCATGGGAGTTACCCGCATGGGGGAAAAACTGGTTTTTTGGCGCAACCGGCAGGGAAAGGTGATCTGTCTGAGCGACCGCTGCGCCCACCTGAGCGCCAGCCTCAGTCAGGGAAAAATCACCGCTGAAGATCGGCTGGCCTGCCCTTTTCATGCCTTTGAATACGATTCCAGCGGGCAGTGCCGATTTATCCCAGCGCTTGGACGCAACGGCGAACCCCCTAAAGCCATGCGCGTGAACGCTTACCCAACCTATGAAGCGCACGGTTTCATCTGGATCTGGTGGGGTGAACATCGTCCTAGTCTAAACCCGCCGCGCTGGTTCGACATAGACGAGTCCTTTTCATACAGCGGATACCATGAGCAATGGCCAGTACACTATTCGCGGATGATCGAAAATCAAATGGATGTCATGCACTTACCGCATGTGCATTACAACACCATTGGCCGCGGGCAACGAGTCGTCGTGGACGGGCCGATTGTCACACTTGAGGATGACATCATCCGTATGTGGGTCTATAACCGTCCGGATGATGGCACACCGCCGCGTAAGCCGGAGGAATTGCCCACCCCCCAGCGCCCGCCCTTTCTCGAATTCATTTTTCCCAACATCTGGCAAAACCGCATCAGCGACGATCTGCGCATTTTTGTCGCTTTTGCGCCGGTGGATGAAGAAAACGGCATGTTTTATCTGCGCTATTACCAGCGCATGGTGCGCATCCCAATTTTGAGAAATCTCTTCAACTGGATGGGTGTTCTGGGCAGCCGCTACATTGCCAATCAGGACAAGCGCGTGGTCAGCCGCCAAGATCCCAAGAAATCGTCGCTGCGCAACGGTGAAAAATTTATTCAAGGCGACCGCATCATCCTGACCTACCGGCGAAGACGAGAAGAACTGATCGCAGAAAACAACCGTACCTCCGTTCAGGCATGAAATTCACCTTCCTCATCACGATGTGCGATCTTTCGCTGGCGGAATTGAGCGGCTATCCGCCTTCCGAAACCCGCATCCTGATGATCGAATCGCAGCGCAAGTGGCAAGCCCTTCCGTTTCACCGCAAAAAGATGGCGCTGGGCATTTCAGCCATGCGCCACTTTCGGCTGGAATTACAGCAAGCTGGCTACGCAGTGGATTATCGTCACGAGGCAGATTTTGCCAGCGGCATCATTTCCCACTTTCGCCAATATCAGCCGCAGCAAATCCTCGCTTTTCAACCGCGCGAGTGGGGAATGCTGCAAATTTTGAGCGATCTGGCAAACCACCTGCCACTCATCTTGCTGCCCAATCCGTTTTACTTCGTGCCGCGTGAAGATTTCATCCGCTGGGCCAGTTCTCAGAAAAATCTGCGTCTGGAAACCTTTTACCGTTGGATGCGTCGCCGAGAAAACATCCTGTTGGAATATGGTCAGCCGGTTGGCGGAAAGTGGAATTACGATAAAGAAAACCGCCAACCGCCGCCTCAGCAATCCTATCCCGATCCGCCCTTTGTCGAGCCGGATGAGATTACCCGCGAGGTGATTGAGATCATTGAAGCGCAACCTGGTTTGTGGGGCAGCGCACGCGATTTTCGCCTGCCGGTAACCCGTGCAGGCGCTATCGCATGGATGGAACATTTCTTCCGCTGGCGGTTTGCCGACTTCGGCCCTTATGAAGATGCCATGCGGCGCGGAGATTACATCGTGACCCATTCTCTATTGTCAGCCTTTCTCAATCTCGGCTTGCTTCATCCGCGCGAAGTGATCCAGCGTGCCATTCAGGTTGCGGAGACCTATGCCGTTCCGCTCAACTCACTGGAAGGCTTTGTGCGTCAAATTCTGGGGTGGAGAGAATACATTCATGGCATGTATTGGTATAAAATGCCTGCCTACCGCACAGTCAACTTCTTTGAATTAGATCGCGATTTACCTGATTGGTACTGGCAGCCCGAAACCTGTGAGATGGCTTGTTTGCGCGACTCGCTGGAGATGGTTAAACAGCACGGCTTTGCCCATCACATTCATCGCCTGATGGTTCTATCCAACTTCGCCACTCTGATCGGGGTCAACCCTCTCCGGCTTTCGGAGTGGTTTTGGGCAGGATTCATTGACGCCTACGAGTGGGTGGAACTTCCCAACGTACTGGGTATGGCCACTTACGCTGACGGGGGCTGGTTAGCCAGTAAACCGTATATCTCCAGCGGCAGCTACATCAATAAAATGAGCAACTACTGTTCATCCTGCCGATACCATGTTAACCAAAAACTGGGGGAGGATGCTTGCCCGTTCAATTATTTGTACTGGGCTTTTCTGATCAAGCAACGGCAGAAACTGAAGCAAAATGCGCGGATGGCTGTCATTTACCAGATGCTCGATCGAAAATCCGAAGAAGAGAAGGCGGCTATCCTGCAGGAAAGCGAGCGTTTTCTAGCTAGTTTACCCTCCGAAAAAACTCATTACCATTTCGATTACGATGCCGGTTAAGTTGCAATTTCGTTGCAAGTATCAAAAAGCAACCCAAAAGCCTTGATTTTTCGACTCGAATCTGTATAATAATCAATGTCAATCGCCTGGGTGCCCCCCTCACCCCGGCGATTGATTATTAGCGGTACCATTAACGGTAGAAAGGACAACAATTGAAAAGAGCCAAGCGATAGGCTGGCTCTTTTTTTTATTCCTGATGATCTATTGAAATTTGAATCGAGACAACAATCGTAACGTAGAAGCGCGTACCAGATGGGTTTGAGCAAAATCGGCGCGATGTTTCCAAACGGACAGGGTAAACAACACTACCCACACTCCTCCCAGTAAAAGATCGGGATGATACAACCACAAAAAAACCCCCAACACCGCCTCTGACAACAGCACCACCCAGCCGCTATTCTCAAAAATCAGGTAGAAAAGCCCCATAGCGATGCCCAGAATGAGCGGCGCTTCGAATAAAGTCAACCCCGTCCAAACCCCAAAAATCGAGGTAATCGCTTTTCCGCCTCTGCCGCGCAGAAACGGCGAAAACGCGTGTCCCAACACCGGAGCGACGGCAATGGCCATCATCCACGGCAAGGATGGGCGGTCAAACCAGTACACCCATCCCACTGGAACAGCTGCCTTGAAACCATCCAGTAAAATGGCAAGGATCCCCCACCATCCCCCTCCGGCGCGGACAAGGTTGGTAGCGCCGGGGTTTCCATCACCAAACTGGCGGATATCCTTGCGCAATAAAATTTTTCCCAGCAAAACGGAATAAGGCACGCTGCCCGAAAGAAAGGCAGCCACCAGCCATAACCATTCGTTCATCCTGTTTCAGGCCTGTGACTGAAGCGGCGGTTTTAAGTGCATCACCTTCCAAAAAATGCCCGGCAGCATCGCCAGTTTTTGCAGCGCGCTGGTATGCGCCCGGTGAGCATAAACATTGTAGTCCAATGCCTCAATTTCATCCAGAATAGCCGCATACAACAGCGCAGCCGCGCCCACAGCCGGCCGAACCCGCCGCGAAAGCAGGGCAATGCCTGGCAGAGCCTCTTCGTACAACCGGCGTGCCCGTTCAATTTCGAACTTCATCAGAGCAACAAAGCGTTCATCGTAGACCTGATCGCGGATGTCCTGGAAAGTCAGCCCAAACCGCTTTAAGTCTTCTTCCGGGAAATAAACCCGTCCTCGCCGGACATCTTCTCCCACATCCCGCAGGATGTTGGTGAGTTGCAACGCAATCCCCAGTTGAATAGCATACGGAGCAGCCTGCTCAAAAGTCACCCCCGGCGCCAGCCCGATGATCGGCATGGAGAGCAGCCCCACCGTGGAAGCCACCCGGTAACAGTAAATCTGCAATTCATCCCAGGTAGAATACGGTTTGAAGTGTACATCCATGCATACGCCATCAATCAACTCGCGTTCGTACTTGAGATCAACGCCGTAGCGTGCTCGGATGAGCGACCACGTCAACAAAACGGCATGAGTCTGCTGGTGGGGAGGCAGTGCAGTTTGCGCCCGCCAGTTTTCAATGTCGGTGAGGGTAGCTCGATCAGAATCGACCAGATCGTCAGTCGCTCGGCAAAAAGCATACAAAGAGCGGATTGCCCGCCGAACCGAAAAAGGCAGCAGCCCGGTTGCAAAATAAAAGGTTTTGGAGTGCTCTCGAATAACCTGCTCAGTGGCGCGAAAAGCGGCCTGTAAATCAGGCGCAGTCAGGTGAAGTTCAGCAGATTGCCAGGACATTCTAGAGCCTCCCATGGGATTAACTGATTAACCCTCAAACCTTCAAGTCGTTTCGCGAATGAGATTTTCGGCAATTTTCGCCGAAGAAAGCACGCCCGGTAATCCTGCCCCGGGATGAGTGCCTGCCCCTACAAAGTAGAGGTTGTCAAATTCCTCTGAGCGATTATGCGGGCGGAACCAGGCCGACTGAGTCAGGATCGGTTCAACCGAGAAAGCCGAACCAAGGTAACTGTTCAGCGTATCCCGGAAATGGAGCGGATCAATGTAATGTTCGGCAACGATATTGGCGCGCAAGTCCGGCAGGTAATTTTTCTCTAAAAACTCCATGATCCGATCGCGGTACGGACGAGCTTCTTTCGTCCAGTCAATCCCGGAGCCCAAATGCGGGACAGGCGAAAGCACATAGAAGTTTTCCATCCCCTCGGGAGCAATGCTGGGATCGGTGAGGGTTGGCATGTGCAGGTAAAGCGAAAAATCGTCTGCCAGAATTTTCTTGTGAAAGATGTCGTCCAGCAGCGGTTTATAGCGGCTGCTAAGGATGATATTGTGGTGAGCCAGCCGCGAGTCGAGATAGCGCCGCTTCGTGCCAAAGTAAATGACAAACAGCGACATCGAATAGCGCATCCGTTCAATGCGCCGGTTGGTGTATTTACGCCGATAGGTCTCCGGAATCATGTAGCGGTAGGTGCTGGCCACATCGGCATTCGAAACGATGATATCTGCCGGGTAAAACTCGCCACTGCGCAGACGGATGCCGTTCACTCTTCGATTCTGCACGGTTATTTCTGCCACATCTGCATTCAGGTGAACCTTGCCACCCAGTTCGACAAACAACCGTCCTAAAGCATCCACAATCGCGCCAGTGCCGCCTATCGCATAATAAACGCCCCACTGACGCTCGAGATAATGAATGAGTGCGTAGATACTGGTGGTATCAAAGGGATTTCCGCCCACCAGCAACGGATGAAAGGAAAAGACCTGTCTGAGAAAATCGTTCTTCACAAACTGGGACACATATTGATAGACAGTTTTGTAAGATTGCAGGCGGATTAGATCCGGGGCAATCTTGAGCATGTCGGTCAGCTTGAGAAACGGTTTATCGGCCAGTTCTACAAACCCCTTTTGGAAAATCGCTTTGGTCGTCTGAATGAACCTTTGGTAGCCTTCTTTATCCTCCGGGCTCCACAGGTCGATTTGAGAGAGGATAAATTCAGGGTCGTTATTGTAGTCAAAGCACTTCCCCTCATGGTCAAAAATGCGATAAAAGGGATCAACGGGCACCATCTGGAAGTAATCTTCTCGCCGCCTTCCAGCCATCTCGAATATTTCATCGAACATGAACGGCGCAGTGATCACCGTTGGTCCGCCGTCGAACTTGAAACCGTTGATTTCATAGACATAAGCCCTGCCCCCCAATTTGTCACGCTTTTCAAAGATTTCCACATCAAAGCCGTTGGCGGCTAGTCTGACTGCTGTCGCAAGCCCCCCAAAGCCAGAACCGATCACGATGATTTTTTTAGACATATTCCCTCCGAGAAGAAGTGATGCGCGAATGGCTGATCGCACTTACAGCATTGATTTTGACATAAAAAAGCCATCAGGACAAACAATTGTACAAACTATGTAGAATGCGAAATATCCGTCTTCAAGGTAATTCTCTTTCTCACTTCCTCACGCCGACCGGCAAAATAATCCAGTACCTGCCGGGCAACCCGCATGGCTCCCAGCGTAACCCCGGCAGTGGATTGCCCCGGGAAAATCGTATCACCAACCAGCCAGAGGTTGCCGATACCGCTCCACGAACCGCGTGCCGCAAAGAGCGAGGTCTGCGGGAAACCGCCCACCATTCCCAGCGGGCGGCGGGTGTAGAACGCAAACGTGCGCGGCGTACCGGGCAGACATAGCCGCACTGCACGGCGAATTCCCGGCAATGCCATTTCAGCCGCCTTTAACATGTTTTCGGTGTATTGCAGCCGTTTTTCTTCGTAAGCGGTTGGATCATCTCCCCACCAGTCCTCTATGCGGGTGTGGGTAGAAAGGGTTGCTGCCCGCATTCCTGCCGGAGCGCGCGATAAGTCATCTTTCGGTGAAAGGGAAATGAAAACCGAATTCCCCTCGCCAAGCGGTTGATTTGAGTCTACAATCACCTGGTAGTGATCAGCCGGCCAATCCCCCAGCAGAGTCTGATCCAATCCCAGGTACAGGGTGAATGCTCCCCACCCTTTGGGGCGGCGCTGAATCTCCTGCTGAAGCCGACGGGGCGCATGTTCGTTGAGAACTTCAGCCAGCCCCCACGGCGTCAGGTTGGCAACCACGCCGTCCGCTTCCAATTGCAAACCCTTGTTGGTATGAACCAGCAGGCGGTCATTTGACCTGACTTCAATGCGCTTGGCCCTTTGCCGATAGTGGAGCAGTCCGCCATTGGAAATGAACCAATCTGCCAGTGTTTTGGCCAGTTGACCGATGCCACCCCGCACGTGATTGACGCCGCGTCGCGGCAGATCGAGAGCAGCGCTGCCGTAAAGCGCGTTGGCATAGAGTGAGGTGGTTTGTGCCGAAATCAGCAGTTGTGAATCGACAAATGTTCGAAATCGCAGGCTGGCATGGCGCGGCAATAAATGACCAATGGTCAGTAAGGCGAACGGCGCTGCCACGATGGTGGTCGGACGCAAAGCAACGGCCAAATGCCAAACATCGCGCATGGACTGTGGCGGAAAAGGAAAATGCCGCGCTGAAACCTGCCAGGCCTGTTCTGCCAGCCATTCCTGCAACTTCCAAAAAGAGCGGCTTTCGGGAAATTTCTGCTCCATCTCCTCCCGCCACCGCTGGCGGTCAGCCCATTGAATAATGGGCTGACCCTCGATCAAAGTTACCCAGGCCGGGTCAACCGGTTGAATCGGCCACTCAATGCCCAGCAGTTGACCCAATCGGGCATGCGGCCCGCCTTCACCAAATCCACCGGCTAAGGTTGCGCCGGCATCGAATTGAAAGCCTTTATGGTAAAAAGTTCCCGCCGATCCGCCCGGGTAGACATGCGCTTCCAAAACGGTTACTCGCAGCCCGCTCTTGAGCAGTAACGCCGCGGCGGTCAACCCGCCAATACCCGCTCCAACCACAATGACATGGGGTTGATTCGGTCGGCTCATGCCTTTGTACCCCTCTGCCTGAGCAGCCATCGTGTGATCCAACCGCGGTAAGTGAACAACAGGCGCAATGCGAACGGCGAATACACCAACCGCGTCCACCAGCCGGCCATTCCCGATGGAAATTCGTATTCGATATCCTCTCGAATGCGCGTCCTTTGATCGTCCAGAGCGTCAAAGGAATGCCGGTGACGCCAGAAACGCAGCGGGCCCTTTACTTGCGTATCGGTAAAGCCTTTGAGCAGATCCACCTGGCTGTGAACTGCCCGCCAGCGCACCGGGAATGGGCCGAACCACAAGGTGAACTCAGCAATGGAACCTTCCGCCATCGGTTCAAGGTAATGAAATTGAACCAACAGCGGCGGCGGGGTCAACCAGCGTAATGCGCGGGTATCACGGTGAAACTGGGCAACCGCCGCTTGAGAAGCAGGCACCTCGAACTGATAGTGGAACCGGCGCATGATCCATCCTCACTGCATAGAAGGTGTTGCCACCACACCCGGTTGTGCCGGACGGAAAATATAGCGATAGACATAGGTCGCCAGCCAAATTAATAGCAGCGCAGAGAATACGCCCGGCGCCCAAGTACCCAGCGTATCCAGCAGTAACCCTGCCAGCGTTGGGGAAAAGACACGCGTCAAACTTTCCAGAGAAGCCGCCAAACCCAGCGTGCCTCCTACCTCCACCGGCGTAACCGACTTGCTGATGGCGCTATTGATCACTGTGTTCAAGACACCGCCTGCCAGCGCAATCGGAATCAGGTCGAGAAGCAAGGTTTGCACGGTAGATACCAATGCCCAGCCCAGCAGTCCAACCGCCATCAACACCGTTGCCGAAAAGATGAGAAAAGGCTCACTGAAACGGCGAGTCAATCTCCCGATCAGAAAACCCTGCACAAAAGCGGAAAGAAAGCCAACATAGGTCAGCAGATAGCCAGTGGTTTGAGCAGTCAGGTTCAACCGCTGCAATCCCCACAGGGCAAAAATCGTTTGGAAAGTGGAAAAAGCAATTGCAAAGAAGAAACGGGTGTGCAGTAAAGGCCCGACCACCGGTTTGCGCAGGGTAGCCAGCAAAGCCTGAATCGTAAAGGGGGGGCGCTTGCCCTGCGCCAAAGCCGCACGCCGTTCACTCGTCAGCGATTCAGGCAGCCAGAAAAACACCATCAGGAAGTTGACCGCCGAGAGTGCGGCAGCCGCAAAGGAGGGAATGCCAAAACCAAATCGGCTCAGCAGTCCGCCAATTGCCGGACCGAGAATGAAACCCAACCCAAACGCCGCTCCAATCAGGCCTAATCCACGCGCCCGGTTGCTCTCATCGGTCACATCGGTGATATACGCCTGCGCCACACTGATATTGCTGCCGATGATGCCTGCCAGAATACGGGCGGCAAACAGCATCCACAGGCTGGTTGCCAGACCCAGCAGCACGAAACTGAAAATGTTCCCTGCCAAACTGATCAGCAGCACCGGTCTGCGCCCAAACCGATCCGAGAGACGGCCAAATATCGGCGCTGCCAGGAACTGCGCCAAGGCATAAACGGCTACCAGCAAACCAATTTCAAATGAATTGGCATTAAATTGCTTGGCGTAGTAAGGCAGCAAGGGCAAAATCAGACTAAAACCCAAGAGATCAATGAAAATGATGACAAATACCGTTGAAAGCGCTTTGTTCTTGAACATCCTAAACCTCTCGACTACAAAATTGCGCCTGATTGGAAATCAGGCGCGAGCAATGACCGAAATCAAGAACGATCCGCCTAACACTAGTTCCCCATCATTAATTGTTCAATGCGAGCCACAATCTCAGCTGGCGTACCGCTCAGGTAAACAGCGGGGATATCTTCAGGCAACTGATGATCGAGGAAAGCCCGTCCGCCCAAAACAACAATTGGCTGCGGTTCAGGGAACTGTTTCAGAATATGGGGCAACCGAGTAAGATTAGCGGCAGCCTCTTTGCGGGTGGCGGTAAACAGCAAAAGGCGCGGACGCAGCGGCAGCAGCGCTTCTTCCAAACGCTCCAGCGGCAGATCCTGCCCTAAGTACTTGACATCCCATCCGCGCCAGCGGAGCATGACCACCAGCATGAGCAGGCCGATCTGGTGCAATTCACCCGGCGCGCACGCGGCAACAATCACGCCAGGGCGGGCTGGCGGCGCAGATGCCGAGAGCATACTCATCAAGTATTGCACACAGTATTGAGTGGCGTAATGCTCAACTGCGATGGGTAATTCGCCGCGGTGCCAGCGTTCTCCCAATTCAACCAGTACGGGCGTGATGATATAGACCAGAACCTGATCCACCGAATAAAGCGAAAACGAACGCCGCAAAATTTCCGTTGCAGCCTCTTCGTTGAAATTTTGCAGGGCATTCAAAAATTGCTGGGAGAGCGCTTCCAGCGAAGCCGAGCGTTCCGGTTGAACCACCGTTTGTTCGCTAAGCGGGTCTTTGCCCATGGCGCGCAGTTCATGCAGGTATTCCACCGCCCGTCCAATACTCATTCCGGCATCCACATGGCGCTTTAGCCATTGCAGCAGCCGCAGGTCGTACTCCGAATACAGGCGATATCCCTGATCACCTCGTGAAGGGCGCGGTAAACCATATCGCCTTTCCCAGGCTCGTAATGTAACCGGCAACAAACCCACCAATCGCGAAACTGCTTTGATGTTGTACACCGGTACATGATGAGGATTTACCAGCGCCGGATCATCCTTTCCAAAATTGACCTTTTCTTTTTCCACAATCTTCACCTAATTTACTAATCATAAAGACGCTGGCCGGAATTTGCAATGCCGATTCAAGGTTTGTATAACCTCTCGACAGGTTGTCACCTCAGGCGGTTTCAGCAACGGCGCTGCGCGATGACACCTTGCGAGTGTGCGAAAGCAACTCGCCCACTTTTTCCACCGCCTGATCGAGAGTCTCACCGAGGAAAATTCCAGCGATTTGCTTTCTCAACTCAGGCTTGTAGTTGAAGGCGCTGCCACCATAGCCAAACAGCGGGGTCGGTCGCAGACGGTTGACCTTTTCCTGCATGCGCCTCATTTCCAAGGCAGCCGACTCCATACTGGCGCTGAGGATGATCATGTTCGGTTTTTCGTACCGCGCATAATCCACCAGATCGTCCAGCGGAATATCCGGGCCAAGATATTCAACGCGGTAGCCTTCGCTGCGCAGCAAAACCGCCATCATCAGCGCGCCGATTTCATGCTGCTCGGTAGGCGCGCCACCAATCAACAGATGCGGAGCGCCCCGCCGGCTGGGATAGGATTGCAAGATGGTCAGCAATTTACCACGCAGATACGAACTGGCGAAATGTTCGGTGGTAATGCGAATATCGCCGCGATACCAGGCTTCCCCAATTTCCACCAGCGCCGGCGCAAAAATCTGGGTGCAGACGGTCATAATATCATAACCCGCCAGAACTTCTTTGACGATTTCTCCACTTCGAGCCTCATCGTGCTTGATCAGAGCTTTGTACAACTGATCCGCATAGACCTCCGGTGGCGTTTCCGGTCGGACTCGTTCCATTGCCGGAAGAGATGGCACTGCCTCCGGCCATACTCCGTTGCGGGTCATGCTGCGCAACTCACTGATGGCGTTACTAATGGACACGCCTTCATCAATCCGTTTTTTCAACCAGCGTAAAATGGCTACATCGCGGTCGGAGTACAAGCGATAGCGATTGTCCGAACGATGGGGAGTCAGCACCTCGTGCCGGCGTTCCCACGCTCTCAACGTCACCGGTCGAATACCAGTTTGGGCAGCCACTGCCTTGATGGTGTATTTTGGATCATCGGGGAAATCGGTTATGGTTTTCATGCCAGCGTCCTTTCTAGGGGTTCTTGCGCTACTTCTTTACGAACAATGTTATACCAACCTTGTACATGCTTATACTATAGCAGGTTTTACAAGGTTTGTACAGCCCCCTTATACAATTCTAATACAACTCTTAACTTTGTACTTCTCGCAGACGCATGGGCAGGCCGTGATGCGGACGCAGGGTCACCAGGGGATCAACCTGAACCGGCTTGTCCGTCGCAAGTTCCAGGCTATACCGTTGGGTAACCCCTGCCAGAATCAAAGTTCCCTCGATCATGGCAAAATTGTTGCCAATGCACAACCTGGGGCCACCCCCAAATGGAATGTAGGCAAAACGAGGGATCGTTCGTTCGCGCCCGCTGGTAAACCGTTGCGGCAAAAACATCTCGGCATCCTCCCAAAATTGAGGATGCCGGTGAATCACATACGGACTGATCACGATCAAAGAACCGGCCGGGATTTTCTGACCATTCAACTCATCCTCCCCGATAGCCTTGCGGGTAATCAGCCACGCCGGCGGATAGAGACGCAATGCTTCCGAAAAGACCGCTGCAGTAAATGACAGCCGTTCCAGATCCGCATAGCAGGGAAAGCGCTCAAGCGGGAGTTGCGCAACCTCCTCCCGCATTTGTTCCCAAACCGCAGGGTGCTGTGCCAACAAATACCACGACCAGGTCAGCGCACTGGCGACCGTTTCATGCCCAGCAATCAGCAGGGTAATAATTTCATCGCGGATTTGCCGATCGGTCAATGCCAAACCGCCGCTGGTCTCATCTCGCGCTTCAAGCAGCATGCCCAGTAAATCGTCATAGCGTTCACCGCTTTGCCGCCGGTTTTCCATAATCTCGTACACCGCCTGATCCAGTTGGCGCAAAGCCCTGCGGAAGGCCAGATTTTGGGGGGTTGGTATCCAATCCGGCGGCGCAAAGGGATTTTGAGCGCGGTAGATGACATGATCCAGCGCGGTTAAAACCGCTTGCGTCAGGCGCGGCGCATCTTTACGCAGGTCAATCGAAAACAGGGACTGCCCGACAATCTCCAAGGTGACCGCCATCATTTCGCGATCCACGTCCAGCGGCTGATCGGAATACTGCCGGCTCCAGCGCTCCAGCATCGCCCCCAGCGCCGGAACAATCACTCGATCGAGGACTGCCAGTCGGCTTCGAGAGAAAGTCGGTTGTTCCATTCGGCGGTGGCGAAGCCATTCCTCACCATCGTTGGTCAGCAGACCTTTGCCGGTTACAGTTGCCAGCGTATTGTATTGGATGGTATCTTTGGAGTAGTTGTGATGATTGTCCTGCAGCACGCGACGAATGAGATCGGGATGGTTGATAAAATAAACTCGGGCGCCGCCAACCGAAAAACCGACCAGATCGCCGTAACGCCGGGAACATTCCAGCAGGAAGCCCGGCGTATCTTTACGAATTTTGGAGAGATGAGGAAGAAGATCTTTTCCGCTGAGAATTTGCACGCGTAACCTCTACGGCGTAGGATTTTCCCAGTATCTTACCTGATCTACTTTGATTGTGAACTTTTCTGTATCACGTGCGCCCACAAATACCCCAAAGTAACCTTTGGTAAAGGTGTCATCCCGCACCTCGCCAGCCAGTTCACCGTTGACATAGATGATCAACCGGTCGCCGATGGCCATCAACCCCAAACGATTGGTCTGATTTGCACCGCTTTTTACTGCGGATTTTGCCGTCCAGGGAATGAGATTGACCATTTCGCCTCTTGCGCCTACCGTTGCATCCCAGCGGCGTAAAGATACTTTTCCATCGCAGGTCAAACCAACCAGATAACCCCGATTCGGATTGCGGCTTTCCGGAACTCGCACAATCATCCCGTAGCGGTCATTTGCGCCGCAATTACCGGTTTGGAAAGTCATTTCCAGATAGAAATTGGTCAATTCCGGCCAGGTCAGCCGCCAGCCATCGGTCGTAGTCAGGCCGGTCAAAAACATCACACCATCGCTGAAAGAAATCTCCGTAAATGGATCGCCGCCGGTTGGCCAGTTGTTGTCCCGATCCATGTTATCCGTCCAGGTGGCCGGCCCTAAGCGAGCCACCGGATCGTTGGGTGATGGCGTGAAAGCGATTGTTGCCGTCGGCTGAGGGGTTGGGCTGGGCAAGGGCGTTTCAGTGGGAAGTGGAGTTGGCTCGGTTACCGGCTCGGTCGGCGTAGGCGGAAGCGGGGTTGGCTCGGCGGTGTCGGTGGGCAGCGGCAGCGTTTCGGTTGGCGGAATGGTCGGCAGGGGTTGAGTGGGTTGGAGACCGGCTTCTTCGGTAGCAGTTGGCATGGTGGTCAATATGGCTGCCACCTGCGTGGCAATCGTATCCTCATCCGGTGTCGGCATCGGCTGAAACACCCCCCCACAACCGGCCAGCAAGAACAGCGCAAAAATGGCAGCGATCATTTTTTTCATGATGGATTACCCTTCGTGGTTCATTTTGGTTAAGGAAAAAGCATGGTTAAGACGGTGCTCACATCTGCGTGGTTCCCGACTTTTGAAAGCAAGCCTCATTGGGCTTTATAACCAATTTGCCGCAGAAAGTTTTTGCGCCAGGCAATATCTTCTTCCCCTTCAATGCCCTTCGGGCTGCTTCCGTCCACGACGCCCAAAATGCCACGCCCCTGATCGGTTTGAGCAACGATCACCTGGGTTGGGTTGGCAGTTGCGCAGAAGATACGGCACACTTCCGGCACACTGCGCAGCGCGTTCAACACATTGATCGGGTAAAATCCGCTGCCAAGAAAGACAATGAAAGAATGTCCCGCCCCAATCTTCTGGGCGTTCTTCTGCGCCAATTCGATCATCTGCTCATCGGTACCGCTCCAGCGGATCAGGCATTTGCCCGAAGCCTCACAGAAGGCCAGTCCAAAGCGAATGCCCGGCACCGTGCCAACCAGCACTTCGTGAATATCCTCAACGGTCTTTATGAAATGGGATTGCCCCAAAACGAAATTGATTTCTTCCGGTTTTTCTATGCTCACCAGTTCCAGTTCCATGGCCTGATCTCCTTTCTGCCTTAATTTTACCTATAAATGGTAGAATTACCGGCGTCAGGGAGACACATTCCTGATGAAATCTGAACCTATGCAGGTAAGACAATAAGGATATGATACAAAACGAAACCAACCGCGCCTATCGTTTTTTTGATTGGGTGATGGCGTTATTCGTCACCGTCCTGATCATCAGCAATATCGCTTCTTCGGCGAAAATAATTGATTGGGGGGTTTCTATCTTTGGTCTGCGTTTAGCCTTCGATGGCGGTACCATCCTTTTTCCCATTTCCTATATTTTTGGAGATGTGCTTACAGAAGTGTACGGCTTTCGGCGCGCCCGGCGGGTTATCTGGACGGGATTTACCATGCTGGCGCTGACCGCCCTAGTCCTTTGGCTGGTACGCATCATGCCCGGCGAAGCCACCTGGCAGGAATATGCCGGACAAACCGCCTACGAGGCCATTTTAGGCGGCATCAGCAGCGGCGGGATTGTGCTGGCCTCGCTGGTAGCCTATCTGGCCGGCTCGTTCAGTAACTCGATTGTGCTGGCCCGCATGAAAGTGCTCACCCGCGGACGCTTTCTGTGGATGCGCACCATCGGCAGCACACTGGTCGGTCAAGCAGTGGATACCGCAATCTTTATCTTTGTGGCTACGCTGGCGGGGGTCTTCCCCTGGGAACTGTTCCTAACCCTGACCGTTACCAACTACATCTTCAAGGTCGGTATAGAAGCGGTGATGACCCCAATCACCTATCAGGTTGTGAATGCCCTGAAACGAGCCGAAAACGAGGATTACTTCGACACCCACACCCGCTTTACGCCGTTTGCGGTGCAGTAGGCTTGCCAGCAATCACCACCACATATTCACCGCGGATTGGCTCTTTCTTGAAAATTTCCACCAGTTCGCTCAGCGTAGCGCGATACACGGTTTCGAACATCTTGGTCAGATCATTGGCTACCGCTGCCTGGCGGTTGCCATAGACCTCGAGCGCATCCGCCAGAAAAGCCTGCAGACGGTAGGGGCTTTCGTAAAAAATCAGGGTATGCGGGCTGTCCTGATCCACCATCAGGAAACGCCGGCGCGCACCCGGCTTGCGCGGCGGAAAACCGCGAAAAGTAAAACTATGCACCGGCAGGCCGGAAATGACCAGAGCGGCAATTAAAGCCGTCGGGCCGGGGATGACGGTCAGCGGTATGTTCTCCTCGATCACCCGGCGCACCAACAGATAACCGGGGTCTGAAATCGCAGGCGTGCCGGCGTCAGTCACCAATGCCAGCGAACTGCCCTCCTTCAACAATTCCAGCAGGCGCGGCAGAGCACGATCCTCATTATCTTCGCGGAAGGAAATTTGCCGCTTGTGGATGCCAAAATGTTTGAGCAGCAGGCCGGTTTTGCGCGTATCCTCGCTGACCACATAATCCACCTGCTGGAGGGTTTCCAGTGCACGCTGACTGATATCGCCCAAATTGCCTATTGGCGTAGAAACCAGGTATAGCACGATCGAATCACCTCACGAAAAACCGCTTATTCGATGACAACCTGACTTAAGTCTTCCTTGGGCTGCGGATATTGCATCTTCAAACCTTTCAGCGCTTCCACCAGCACACTCGCCACGACCAGATTGCGGTACCACTTCTTATTGGAGGGTACGATGTACCATGGCGCATAATCCGTGCTGGTTTTATTCAAAACATCCTCGTAGGCCTGCATATAGTCGGCCCAGCGAGCGCGTTCTTTCAGGTCTCCAACGTTGAATTTCCAGTGTTTGGTGGGGTCCTCCAAGCGTGCCTGCAGGCGTTTTTTCTGCTCTTCCAAATCAATGTGCAAGAAAAATTTCAGAATGAGGGTTCCTTCTTCAGCCAGCAATCGCTCAAAATCGTTGATGTGCGCAAATCGCCGTTTCCAGACTTCCTCCGAAACCAATCCATGCACCCTTACCACCAGCACATCCTCATAATGGCTGCGGTTGAAGATGACTATCTCGCCTCTTCCGGGTGTTTGACGGTGGACTCGCCAGAGATAATCATGGTCGAGTTCTTCCGCGGTGGGGACTTTGAAGTTAGCCACCCGTACTCCCTGCGGATTGACCCCTTCGAACACATGGCGGATGACACCATCCTTTCCGCTGGTGTCCATTCCCTGCAAAACGATCAACACCTTATGCTTATGCTCGGCGTACAGTAATTCCTGCAATTCCTCCAGCTCGCGGTTCAATTCCAGCAGACGTTCTCTACCCTCGTCTTTACCGCCATCGAACGAGTCAGTTTTATTTGGATCCCAGTCCTTCAAGTGGATCTTTTGTCCCGTTTTCACCCGGTATTGTTCCATCCTCGCCGCCTCCGTATGGGGGTATTCAAATTCATTATAGCCTCATTCGGGCTAAGTTCCGAATGGAAAACGGGATGGGACTCGCCATCCCATCCCGTTGTAGTCAACCTTGCCGGCATGATAGAGAAAGATCACGGCCGGGCAACAAAGTTAAAGGTCAATTTGACCTCGTCTTCCGTATTCAAAACGCCTAAAATGGAAATCGGACCAACCCCAAAGTCACTCATCAAAATCGTGGTGGTGGCTGTGCCGGTCAGCGTTTCGCCCTGCAATTGAGCGGTAACATCGAAGGCCACCTCTCGGGTCACATCCTTCACGGTGAGGTTACCGACCACCCGAAAAGCGTAAGGGGTTGCTTCATCATAGGATTGGGGTAAGCCCTCCACCCGCAGCGGCTCAAAACGAGCAATCGGATAACGGGCCGATTCCAGCCACTGATTACGGATTACCCCATCGCGGCGGGAAGAATCTGACCTGAACTGGCTGATATCCACTTCAATCACGCCAAGGCTGCTTTCTGGCGGGTTGGCTAAATTTGCATAGACTTCACCCCGCACTTCGGTAGTCACCCCAACCGCGACGGCGAACCGGTTGTTCTGGTTGATGAACGTTTCGCCAACCTCATACGTGACGCGGGATTCGCCCGGTACAATCTTGAAAACCACCGTTTCGCTTTGTTCTCCGCCGGTTGGTTCAACCGCAACGGTAGCCGTTGCTTGCGGTTCAGGTGGAACACGGGTTGGTTCAATCGTCTGGGTCGAAGTGGGATCAACGACAGTGGGAAGACCAGCATCCTCCGTAAGGTTTTGCGAGGGGGTAGGGCTGGGCGCACAGGCGGCAATCACCAGCATGAGCAACACAACCCAGAGGGGGAATTGTCTTTTCACGATCATACTCCTTTCTTTTGGGCAATAGCGCTGCCCGGCTAGGTTTTACAGAATAGTATAAAGTTTATCCTAATAGTATTAATAGAAAATGAAAATACCCCCTCCGTCCATGGTACAGGTATTCTTTTCTCAGGAACCCAATTCCTGACGTCCGGCTAAAGCCCGCAGCAGGGTGTTCTGGTCGGCGTATTCCAGATCGCCCCCCACCGGCAAACCTCGCGCAAGGCGGGTAATGCGCACACCGCTCCCCGCCAGTTGTTGCTGGATGTACAGGGCTGTGGCATCCCCTTCCATGCTGGGGTTGGTGGCCAGAATGACCTCCTTGACTTTGCCGCTCCTCACCCGTTCCAGCAATGGCTTAATCTTCAAATCATCCGGCCCAACCCCTTCGATGGGAGAAAGCACCCCGTGCAAGACATGATAACGTCCAAAATATCCGGCAGTACGTTCCAGCGCCAGCACATCCAGCGGTTCCTCGACCACACAAATCACCCCCTCATCGCGCTGAGGACTGGCACAAATATCACAAACTTCCTGCCCGGCGCGGGTGATGTTGAAACACACCTGACACAAACCGGTATCGCTTTTCAGGGCCAGCAGAGCCTCGGCCAGCGAACGAGAAATCTCTTCCGGCGCTCGCAGCAGATAAAAGGTCAGCCTTGAAGCCGTCTTCGGCCCAATTCCCGGCAAACGCTCAAAAGCCAGAGTCAAATTTTGAACAGCATCCGGTAAAATCGGCATTCCAAACGCTCAATCAAAGTCCTAAACCAGAAAGGCCGCCCGCTAACGGGCCCATGCGCTCTTCAGCCAATTTGCGGGACTGCTCCAATGCCAGATTGACTCCGCTCAACAATAAATCCTGCAGCATTTCCACATCAGCATCTTTGAGGAGTTCCGGGTCAATTTCAATGCCTTTGCAGACCTGTGCGCCGGTCATCGTCACCTTGACTGCTCCCCCGCCTACCGAAGCGGTTACGGTTTCAATTTCCAATTGGGCTTGAGCAGCTTCCATTTGCTCCTGCAATTTGCGGATCTGAGCCATCATTCCACCGCCCATGCCCCCTGCCGGCGCAGCGCCGCGATTGAATCCTTTTCCTTTCGCCATTCCTACCTCCTTAAAGGGTTCTTGCTCTGGATTTCATTCACTCTTTATGCACAATTTTTCCGCCCAGGCGTATTGCCGTACTGACCATACCGTCGGCCTCAATATCGGCATCCATTTGCAACTGACTGCCTTTGCCCTGCACCACAATACAGGCAATTTCAACTTCCACTCCCAGCACATCCCGAATGGCTTTGCGGGTGATCTTCAGGTTATTGCCTTTTTCCATCATCGTTTTAAGCACCTCGCTGCCAAAACCCAACTGGAGCACACCATTGCGCATGGTGATGGATTTGCAGGAATTGAGCAGCCCATCCACCGGCGAACTTTGGGCTTTTACCCGCTGGCGAATCTTCTGCCAGTTATCCAGAATGGTTTGCAGGTTGACTGTGGAGGCACTTTCCGGTTGAGCCGGTTTTTCGCCAGCCGTGGGTTGGGCTGTGGTTTCGGGCGCTGTGGGTGCAACCACCGCTGCTTCCTGCGCAGCAGACTGTTGATCGGGAATGACGTTTGTCTCTCCTTCTGAAGCGGAGGCTTTGGTAACTTTTTCGGCTTTAGCAGACCGACTCGACGCTGAAGCGGCCGGCTCAACCACCCCCACCGCTTCCCGTTCGGGGAGGGAATTGCGCACCGCAATCAATTGCGCGAAGGCCATTTCCAGTGGCAGGGCCGGTTGCCAAGCAGCACGTTGATCCCCGGCAGCGTTGTTGAAGGCCTGAATGGTCTCCAGCAGGGCCGGCGTAGTGAATCGGCGGGCATGCTGGTTCATCTGTGCCTGTTGTTCGGGCGTGGCTTCAATCATGTCTCCATTTCCCAATTGCACCAGCATCAGATTACGACAATAATCCACTACCTGACGGGCAAACTGGCGCGGATCGCTGCCACTGTCCAACGTCGCATGAATGGTGGTCAGCCCTCTGGTCGCATCCCGTTCAAGGATGGCTTCCACCAGTTCGATCACCGATTGACTGGCAGCTGTCCCCAGCACCTGCTGGGCGTCAGCCAGCCGAATGGGGCCTCCGGTTGAGGCGAGTTGATCCAGCAGGGAGATGGCATCCCGCAAATAGGCGGTTGCCTGTCGGGCAATCAGGGTCAGGGTTTCCTCATCCACATCCACCTTTTCCTGCTGACACAGGTGCTGGAGGTGCTGCACAATCAACTTGACCGGAATACGGCGAAATTCATGCCGTTGGCAACGTGAAAGCACCGTTGCGGGTATTTTGTGAATCTCGGTCGTCGCCAGGATAAAAATGGCGTGCGGCGGCGGCTCTTCCAGCGTCTTGAGCAGGGCATTGAATGCCGCCGTAGAAAGCATGTGAACTTCATCAATGATGTACACCTTAAACTTGCCCTGCGTCGGGGCAAAATTGATCTTGTCACGCAGGTCACGCACATCGTCCACACTGGTGTTGGATGCAGCGTCAATCTCAATCAGATCCAGAAAACGGCCATGATTGACCGCCTGACAATGTTCGCAGCGATCACAGGGACGCTCTGCCAGAGATTCGGCCAGGCAGTTGACGGCCTTAGCCAACAGACGAGCAGTGGTCGTTTTACCGGTGCCGCGCGGCCCGGCAAACAGGTAAGCATGTCCGACTCGCTCACTGCGAATGGCATTTTGCAAGGTTTGCACCACATGATCCTGCCCGACTACCTGTTCCCAGAGGCGTGGCCGCCACTTTCGATACAATGCTTGAGACATGTTCACCTGCTCTTCATGGATTTTGGTATTGGGCAGATCGTGCCCGTTCCATTTCCCAATCAAAGTTTAACGGCTGCAAATGAAAACGCTCCGATGGCGCCCCTAAATTGTACCGGAAAATTCGCTTATTCAAGCGGTCAATTTGTTCTTTCGCCCAATCCGTTTCAACCAGCCGATCTCCTCTTTGTACCTCTCGGGCAAATTGACTACGCCATTGTTGAATTTCTGTTTCTATTTCTTTTCGTTCTTCCAGCCATGGCAAACTGAAACCGTTACGGCGCAGCAAGGAAAAGACCATCCGCCATTCCGGAGGTTCATAGGGATTCTCCTGCCATTTCACCGGTTTACCTTTGCCGGGCAGATTGTCCCATTCTCCGCTTTCGATTGCCGAGCGAATTTTTTCTTCGGCGATCCATTCAAAAATACTCATTCCACCCTACCTCACTATTCTCGACTATGGCAGGGTATAAGAAGCCCGCAGGTTTCCTTGCCAGTCATACAAAGACACGACATCACCACTACGGAAAACCGCCTGTTGAGATCCCCAGTACAATTCTACGACCGTATTATTGCCGGCCCGGCTGAACAAGCGGACTGCCCCATTCCTGTTTAGTAAGAGATATGGAAAGACATACTCTGCCCCGCGCCCATTGGTCAGTTTCCAACCGGTCAATAACAACTCACCCTCACCCACCCGCCGCAGCAATACAGCCTCGTTTTGCAAATCACCCGCCCCAATAACCGTTTCGATCAGAATCACCGGTTCATCCAGTGGCGGCAGTGTTGCTTCACCTCCCGGCAAGGGTTGGGGCGAGCTCGCATTGGCAGGAATCCCGCCGGTATTGCCAACACTGACCGGCAGCGGTTGAACCGGCCGCAGGGTTCGATCCCAAAGCAGCAAAATCGTCAGCGTGGTTGCCGCTGAGATGATGATATTCAAGATCAAAAATGGGATGATGCGTTTCCAGCTTCTCATAAAAGGTTAGATGGCTCTGGGTAATTTCAAAATAGGGGAGGTTATATTATTGCATAGAATCATAGCATACTTTTCCGGTAAAATGAGGTCAGAGGAACGGTGGAATGCCCTATTTGATTGACGGACACAACCTGATCCCCCGCATCGCTGGCCTGCGATTGGAAAACCCGGACGATGAGCGCCGCCTGATTCGCCTGCTGCAAGCCTTTGCTTCCATCCGGCGGCAAAAAATCGAGGTCTATTTTGACCGTGCCATGCTGGGTAAGGCAGGCGCTCAGAATTATGGTCAGGTTACCGCTCACTTTGTGGTACGCGACTCGACTGCCGATTCTGCGATCGCTGCTCGTTTGAAACAACTGGGCAAAGCGGCCTCGGGCTGGACGGTGGTCAGTTCTGACCGCGCGGTACAATCCGCAGCCCGGCTGAGCGGGGCACATGTCCTTTCCAGCGAAGAATTTGCACGCCAATTGATCAATAGTCAACGCCGACCGGAAGGAGAGGAAAAACCTCGTCCCAGCGCTGCCGAGGTAGACGAAATGCTGCGTCTGTTCAAGAAAAAGCGCGGGGAAAAATCGGAGTAAATTATAAGAAAACTCTTATGGATTTTTAATACAATTTGGACAAAATTAGTGTATATTAGCAATGACACCAACACTTACTGGTAAATGGTGTCAATCCACCGGACAGGCGGTTCAGCGTGTCCCCCCCACGTTGGATCAATAACCTGAGGTGGAGTTCCCTCCCTGAGGATCGGCAGGCGTGTCCCCCCCACGCCTGCCGGTTCGTTTACATCACAAGTGGGGAACTGCAAGAATCTCTTGCCACTCCATTTTGGCAATGCTATAATCCGTTTTGCACAACGCCCCCGTAGCTCAAAAGGACAGAGCGAGGCACTCCTAACGCCGAGGTTGTGGGTTCGACTCCCGCCGGGGGCACCTCTTTGTGAAATAAAAGCCCCGCCTGAGGCGGGGCTTAATGGTTGGTACCATACCAGCACGCTTAATTGCCGAATTCCCCGCTTTCATCATCGTCATCAAGATCAATCTCAATCTCGGTTTCTTCGTGCTTGCGGCGAACCCACAACAGTAGCACCTGTCCCTGCTCGGTTTCTACCGACTGAGCTGCCATGATCGGCACACGTTCTTCCATGCCTAGCGGGTTGCGGTAGTGCAGGTAAATATTATTTTGTTTATGCCACGCCCGATGGCAGCGTTCAACCAGCGCCGCCCCGTTGAAGGTGCGCAGGCGGGTCAATGCCAGATCATACAGGGAGGGGCTTTCATTTAAGCCCAAGGCCCAGCCATCATCAATGGTTTCGAAATCCGGGGTTGGCCCTTCAATAATTGTAATTCGATCGTCCATTTTTTTCCTTACTCCAAGCCGCAATCATACCACATTTTCAGTATAGCGCGCTTTCAATTTTATAAGGTTTAGGCCAGCTTCTGGGTTTCGGCTTTGCATACTAATAAAAGTTTTACAATCTTCTGATCAAAAATCAATAAAAAATCTCTAAAATCGCCATATAACCTCAATTTGAGAGGTAACGAATCAAACTGGAGGATAAAAATGAGCATTTACTGGATTAACCCGTATGCCCGCCGCATGGCTCGCCGCCAATGGATGGAACGGATGAACGAAGCATGGCCAAACGAACAGGGAGAAGTTATTTTCCCGGTAGATGTGCTGGCAAATGAGAACGGCTACACCATCACTGCGCTGCTGCCCGGTGTAAAAGCGGAAGACCTCAACATACAGGTGATGGACAACCGCGTTTCTATTCAGGGATCGCTCAAAGTCGAACGCGATGAAAAAGCCGAATACCTGCTCGCAGAACTGCCCAGCGGTCGCTTTTGCAAGACGATTGACCTGCCCGAAGCAGTGGACTCCGGCAAGGCTGATGCCACTTTGAAAGACGGCGTGTTGACCCTGTTCGTCCCCAAAGCCGAACACGTCCGCCCCAGAACCATCAAAGTCACCGCACGCTGATTATTTTTGCAAACTCACCATAGACCCCCTCCAGATCAACTGCGGGGGTCGTTGTTTTTTAATTTCATTTCTGGTTCATCCGCAAGACAACTTACAACATTCGAGTACAATTAAAGCATGCCTGAATCGGATTTGGATCAAGCCCTTCGTCACCTTGGGCTTCCAGAAGTGCGCTTTTACAGTAAAACCGGCTCTACCAATCAGGACGCACTGGATTGGGCCGCTCAAGGCGCACCTGACCTTGCCCTGGTGGTGGCGGACCATCAAACTCTTGGGCGCGGTCGTCTGGGCCGGCAGTGGTTTACACCCGCGGGATCTGCACTGGCGTTCAGCCTCATTCTGCGTCCGGATGATCCGCAGCCGGCATTGCTGCCCCTCTATTCCCCGCTGGGCGCACTGGGAGTAGCCCTGGCGCTGGAACGGGTTTATGGCTTGCAGCCTCAAATTAAGTGGCCCAACGATGTCTTGCTGAACAACCGCAAGGTCTGCGGCATTCTCGCCGAAGCCCTCTGGCAGGGAGATGCTTTGCAAGCCGTGGTACTGGGCATCGGTATCAATGTTGCACCCTCTTCTGTGCCACCCGCCGATCAAATCCTCTTCCCCGCCACTTGCGTGGAAGAAGCCGTTGGCAAACCCATTCATCGCTGGCACTTGCTGGCTGAGGCGCTGAAATCCATCCTGCAATGGCGCACTCAACTGACCAGCAGCGATTTCCTGCAGGCCTGGCAGAAACGATTGGCCTATCGGGATCAAATGGTGCGGCTGGAAAATCCCGGCGGTGAAATTTTCGAAGGCAGATTATTGGGGCTCAATTCTTACGGACATTTACGTTTGCAAATGAACGACGGCAGCGAACAAGCTTTCTCAATTGGAGATTTGAAACTACGGCCGTGTTCCTGACCGCCTTTCACAACCGGAGGTTTTGAATGTTAGACGATTTGCGCAATTCGGCTTTTCAAGAATTACCGGAGGACGAAGATCAGACCCCGTTGCTGGAACAAATTAAACCCGGCCGCACCCTTGCAGCCCGGCGCACATTTTTGGGCATGACCGCCCCGCAGCGATTTGTGATTGCTGTTTTACTGCTGATGATGACGTGCGTACTAGGCGTGCTCTGTCTGGTGTTGGCCGGCCGGGTCTGGGTATAAAGGGTTCAAGCCCCGTTTTCGCCGTTCTTCTCCTCTTCCACCTTTTGCAAGTCACGCGCTGAAATGCGCGCCACCGAAGCCACACTGTCATCATCTGCCAGAACCATCAGGCGCACACCGCGCGTAGCGCGCCCCGTTCGGCTAATATCCCGCACTTTCATCCGAATGATCAGCCCGCTGGCAGATACCAAAGTAATGTCGTCATTTTCTTCCACCACCCGTACTGCAGCGATTTTGCCGATTTTAGCCAAATTCTTCTGGTCAATCGTGGTTACTCCGCCTGTGTTGCGGCTCTTGGGCGGATATTCGCTGAGGGGGGTACGCTTGCCAAAGCCGTGCTCGGTAACCACCAGTAAATCGGCATTGGGCTGCACAACCTCCATGCCTGCCAGTTGATCCCCCTTGCTCAGCCGAATACCGCTCACCCCAGCCGCCTGCCTGCCCATGACCCGCACTTCATTCTCATTGAACCGCACGGCTTTGCCCTGAGCCGTAACCAGAATAATGTCGTCCTTTCCACTGGTGATGCGTGCCCAGCCCAGTTCATCGCCATCTTCCAGCCCAATCGCGATCAGACCGGAAGGACGCACACTGGCAAATTCGACCAACGCCACACGTTTGACCCGCCCGTTGACGGTTGCCATTGTGCAATACTGGTCAGCGCCAAAATCCGGCACTGCGACTGCAGCAGTGATTTTTTCGTCGGGGTCGAGCGACAGGACATTTACCATTGGAATGCCGCGATCGGTTCGCCCGGCATCCGGGATTTGATAAACTTTTTCTGAATAGACTTTGCCTTTGTCCGAGAAGAAGAGAATGGTGTGCAAGGTGCGCGCGGGGATCACCATCAGGGTTTCGTCCTCTTCCTTGAGGTTTTGACCGGTGACTCCCCGTCCGCCCCGCATTTGGGTACGAAATGCCCGCGCCGCCACCCGTTTGATGTAGCCGCGCTGGGTGATCATGATCAGAACCTGTTCATCGGCTACCAAATCTTCTTCATTGAAGGTTTCACTGGCTTCCGCAAGCAAATGCGTGCGGCGCGCATCGGCATATTTCTCACTGACTTCCTGCAAATCCGCCTTGATCACATCCAGAATTTTATTGGGTGAAGCCAGCAAATCCTCCAGGTAGGCAATTCGTTCCAGCAAGGAACGGTGTTCATCTTCGATCTTCTGGCGTTCCAGCGCAGCCAAACGCCTCAACTGCATATCCAGAATGGCTTGCGCTTGCGCCTCGGTCAGTTTGAAACGCGTGATCAACCGCTCGCGGGCAGTTTCAGCATCCGCGGACTGACGAATTGTTTGAATCACCTCATCCAAATTGGCGAGAGCGATCAGTAATCCTTCCAGAATATGCGCCCGCTGGCGGGCTTTATCCAGTTCATATTGAGAACGGCGGGTGATGACCTCAATGCGATGTTCGATGTAGATTTGTAAAGCACGCTTCAGGGTCAAGAGACGCGGTTCGTTATCTACCAATGCCAGCAGGTGCGCTCCGAAGGTGGTTTGCAGTGGAGTGTACTTGTACAACTGGTTAAGCACTTTACGCGGCTGAGCTCCGCGGCGCAATTCAATGACAATGCTCATCCCGCGCCGGTCAGATTCGTCGCGCAAATCGGAAATTGCATCCAGCCGACCTTCGCGCGCCAGTTCAGCAATCCGCTCAATCAGACTGGTTTTGTTTACCTGAAACGGAATCTCGGTGATCACAATCTGGTAGCGCCCGCCGCGCATCTCTTCGATATGGGCCTGTCCACGCACGGTCAGCCTTCCCCGTCCGGTGGTGTACATCTGTCGGATGGCTTCCTGCCCGACGATCACACCACCGGTTGGAAAATCCGGGCCGGGCAGAAAGCGCATCAGGTCTTCAATGCTGACCTCATCCAGTTGGTCGTAGTGATCAATCAGGTAAATCAGCGCATCGCTCAATTCGCGCAGGTTGTGCGGCGGAATGTTGGTTGCCATGCCAACGGCAATCCCGGCTGAACCGTTCAGGAGCAGGTTGGGCAGCCGCGCTGGCAGCACGACCGGCTCGCGCAGTGATCCGTCGAAGTTGTCGGTGAAATCAACCGTATCTTTGTCAATATCCACCAGCATTTCTTCCGCCATGGCATTCAGCCGGGCTTCGGTATAGCGCATGGCGGCCGGAGCGTCGCCATCAATCGAGCCGAAGTTGCCCTGACCATCCACCAGCGGATAGCGCATCGAAAAGTCCTGGGCCATACGCGCCATAGCGTCATAGACCGCCATATCGCCGTGGGGATGATATTTACCCAGTACCTCGCCAACAATACGGGCCGATTTTTTGTAAGCGCTGTTAGCCCGGAGGCCCAGTTCCTGCATGGCGTACAAAATCCGCCGGTGAACCGGTTTGAGGCCATCGCGCGCATCGGGCAGAGCACGCGCCACGATCACACTCATTGCATAATCCAGATACGCCGAGCGCATCTGCTCATCAATATCTACCGGTTGAATTGTACCGATATCCATAACGCTTTCCTTCTAAAACCAGAATGATAACCTTCTAATTATACCGCATCGTGTCCGCTTTTCTGCCGGCCTGCGAAATTGCGGGATTGACGGTAGCCAATCCAGTATGACGATTTTCCTGTGAATCTGTGATTAAATTAAATTCAAAGATTAAATTTCATTGAATATTGTCGTTTATAATTTACAGAGTATGTTTCGAAAACTGTTGTTCGTTGCTGTTCTCATGGGTATCTTACTGGCGGGATGTGCTGCCGGTAGTTCTGATCAAACCCCTATCCCCTCCACCTACATCCAAAACAAAGGTTCTGATACCATCGTTAATCTGGCGCTGGCATGGGCTGAAGAATATCAGCGTATCCACCCCGAGGTACGAATATCTGTGACAGGCGGGGGCAGTGGTACGGGCATCACCGCCATGATCAGCGGAACGGTGGATATTGCCAATGCTTCACGTCAGATTAAGGATGAGGAATTGAAGGCCGCTCTGGCTAACGGTATTGAGCCGATTGAACATATTGTCGCCAGAGATGCCATTGCCGTCATCGTTCACCCTTCCAATCCGGTGGATCATTTGACCATTGATCAAATTTCCCAGATCTATCAGGGCGTTATCAACAATTGGCAGGATGTCGGGGGTGAAAATCGTCCCATTGTTCGCCTTTCTCGTGAAATCAACTCCGGTACACATGTTTATTTTCTGGAAGAGGTGATTCGCAAAGGGGAGAAGAACAACAAAGCCATTTTTTCAGCAGATACCCTGCTGCTGCCTTCTTCTGAGGGCATCATTGCCGAGGTAAGCGATAACCCCAATGCCATTGGATATGATGGGTTGGGTTATGTTACCGAACATGTCAAAGTACTAGCAATCGGTAAACAGCCCGATGGGCCGTTCATCATGCCCTCGATCGAAACCGTCAATAGCGGCGCTTATCCCATCTCCCGTGACCTGTACATGTACACACGCCGGGATGCTCCCCCACTGGTCAATGAATATTTGAACTGGATTCTCAGCGCCGAAGCACAACGAATCGTTTCCCGCTTAGGTTTTGTGCCCATTGTACAGGTCAGCGCAGGAAAATAAACCAATGAAAGCCAGACGAACCGCTCTCAACGAAATCATCATTAACAACCTGATCAAACTGGCTGGTTATTCCAGCATTGTGTTTGTCGGCCTGATTCTGATTTTCCTCGCACGAGAGGGTCTGCCCGCGCTCAATGATGTTCCTTTAAAAGATTTGTTTGGTTCGCGCTGGTATCCAATTGAAAGATATTTTGGCATTCTGCCGCTCATCAGTGGATCGCTGCTGGTTACGGTAGGCGCTATTTTGATTGCCATACCCTTGGGTATTGGTACGGCTGTCTTTCTTTCTGAATTTTCACCGGTCTGGTTGAGAAACCTCTTAAAGCCCATCATCGAAATTCTGGCGGGATTGCCCTCGGTAGTGCTTGGTTTTCTAGGCATCCAAATTGTGGCCCCTTTTTTCCGCCGCTTTTTTGACCTTCCCACCGGTCTAACCGCTTTCACAGGAGCGGTGCTGTTGGCTCTCATCTCTCTACCCACCATTGTATCCATTGCAGAGGATGCGCTCAACACTGTACCACCCTCGTACCGTCAAGGTGCCCTGGCGCTGGGAGCGACCCATTGGCAAACTGCCTGGGGTGTAACCGTGCCGGCTGCCCGCTCCGGTTTGTTAACGGCGCTCATGCTGGGCATTGGACGTTCAATTGGCGAGACCATGGCTGTGATGATGGTTACCGGCAACGCTCCGGTTCTGCCTTCCGGCTTGAACGCGTTATTCCTGCCAGCCCGTACGATGACCGCCACGATTGCCTCCGAAATGGGAGAAGTCGCAACCGGTTCTCCCCATTATCATGTCCTCTTTTTTATCGGTATTATTCTATTTCTCATCTCGCTGGTCGTTAATTTGACGGCTTCTTCACTCACCCTGCGCAGCCGAAAGCGTTCCGAGCGCCTGCTTTCATGAGGATAAACGATGAATTTGATTGAGCACTCCCGCAAAGTGAAACAGGTTGAGATATGGGGTATCAACTTGCTGCGCCTGATCACCCTGATCACTGCCGTGCCGGTGATTGGGATTATCATTTTCATTCTCATCCGCGGCTTACCGGCAATTTCATGGGAATTCTTGACCCAGATGCCGCGAGATGGCATGCGGGCCGGTGGAATTTATCCGGCCATCATCGGTACAATCTATCTGACGCTGGGTACAGCCATATTTTCCGTCCCTTTGGGGGTGGCAGCCGGCATTTATCTGGCTGAGTACGCCAGCGATAACGCCGCCACGCGTCTGATTCGGATCGCCATCATTAATCTGGCCGGTATCCCCTCGGTTGTGTACGGTTTGTTTGGTTTGGGCTTGTTTGTGTTATTCCTGCAATTGGGTACCAGCATACTGGCTGCCTCGCTGACGCTTTCCATCATGACTTTACCGGTCATTATCAGCACAACCGAAGAAGCCCTGCGCTCGGTGCCAAACGCTTTTCGCGTGGTCAGCACATCGCTGGGCGGCACGCGCTGGCAGACTACCTGGCGAATCACACTGCCGCAAGCCATGCCCGGCGTGATCACCGGTATCATTCTCGGTTTGGAGCGGGCTGCCGGTGAAACCGCCCCGATTCTGTTCACCGGAGCCGCCTTTTTCTTGCCGCGCCTGCCGGCTTCACCAATGGATGCGACCATGGCGCTGCCCTATCATATCTTTGTCATCTCCACCTCCGTACCAGGTATGCCGCTTGAAATTCAATACGGTACGGTGCTGGTGTTGCTGGTATTTGTGCTGGGAATGAACCTGCTGGCTACCCTGATTCGAAACCGCGCCCGGGCGCGCCGTCAATGGTAAAAGCAGATGCAAAGTAAAATCTCCGTTCAAAACCTGAGCCTGACCTATTCAGATGGGGTTGATAGTCTGAATAATATTAGTGTGGAAGTGATCGCCAACGCCGTAAATGTGTTTTTCGGGCCGGCCGGTGGCGGGAAATCTTCCCTTTTGCGGGCATTCAACCGGTTGAATGACCTTGCCGATGTTCGTCACTTGAGTGGCAAAATCTGGTTCAACGGTAAAAATATTCTTGACCCGGACACCGATGTGATCGAATTGCGCCGCAAAATCGGCATGGTTTTTTCCCGTCCGGTTCCTTTACCGCTCACTCTTTGGGAAAATGTGGCATATGGCTTGCTGCTGGCTGGCGAAAAGCGGAAAAGCCGGCTCGATGAAGCTGTTGAGAAGGCATTGAGGTTGGCAGCCCTGTGGGATGAAGTAAAAGATCGGCTACATGACCCTGCCAGCGCCATTTCGGGCGGACAGCAGCAGCGGTTGTGTATGGCCCGTGTCCTGGCGCTGGAGCCAGAAGTGATTTTACTGGATGAACCCACCTCAGCCCTGGATCCAGTTTCAACGGCAAAAATTGAGCATTCATTGGTAGAACTCAAGGAACAATACACCATCGTACTGGTTCCACATAATGTCCAGCAAGCGGCGCGGGTTGCCGATTATGCCGCCTTCTTCCTGCAAGGCCGGCTGGTAGAATACGGGGTTGGCAAACAATTGTTCGTATCTCCCAAAGTCAAAGAAACCGAAGATTACGTCACCGGCAGGTTCGGTTGAAGGAAAAATCTTGCCTGTTGCATAAAATACTGCTATAATCAAGATTGTTCAGGGCGCGTAGCTCAGTTGGTCAGAGCGCACGGTTCACATCCGTGAGGTTCGGGGGTTCGAGCCCCTCCGCGCCCACTTTCACCACAATTTTCACCGCAGCCGTGAATTTAAAGCCTGACCGGCCGTGCGCGAGACCGGAAGGTGAGCAGATCAGACGCTGGCACGCCTGATCTGCGTTTTTTTATTCCCCTTCAATCAGAAACATCATCTTTTGAAGAATGCCAAACTCGATTTCTTCTGGCAGTTCTTCCAATTTGATTGTGTTCAAAGTAACCGTTACTTTACTTTCAAGCAATTGTTTCATTTCATCAAGGAAGTCCTGCATCTTTTCCTGCGGAATGATAAGGTTTTCGCCTTCTGGCTTGCCATACTTCTGGAAAATGTCTTTGCGCTGTGCCTCAAATGCCTCATAGTGTGGGCGGAGAAGATTTTGATTGGACGCAAGGTAAAAAGCAACATTGCGCCTGAGCTTCTGACCAGACAGATCGAGGGTCATAAAGTCAACAATTTCTTTGATGGTCAGGTCTTTTTGCATTTCACAACCTCTCTGATAAGATTTGCCGGATGGCTTGTAGTTCTCCCAGAATTTGCTTCAGGGTATCCGGCTCTGGTTCTGGTGTTGGTTCGGGTTCGGCGGGTGGAATGGGCGTTGGCTTAATGCGGGGATTGATTTCAGCATTAGTCATTGTTAATCTCCTTTCTATGCTAATCTTGTTATAGCCAAAACATTACTGTGGGGATTGGCTGAATCATAAGCTATGTTCAAATTACCACCACTGTTTTGAAATACCATTAATTCGATATAATCACCAACAGCCAAGTCTAATGTCACGGATAAATTAAGAATGGTATCAAGCCCACCACCAACAGGATTTGCCGTTGTAGCCGCTAAAAAAGTTGTTCCATTTCGCCTTATTCCTACAATTCTTGCTCCTGTTGTGTTAGCGGAAAATAAAACATTCCCATAAATATAATATGACCCTGCAATTTGACAGGTAATTCTTGTCGGAATACCTGATGACCATTGAGCCGAGATACCAGAAGGGCGTTGGTCTGTTAATGCTTGGGTAAAACTAATAGCCGTCCAAGCATTGTTCGGAATAGACTGGGCAGTGGTGCGAATGGCTTTACAAGATATTGCAGTAGATTTTTCGATAAATCCATCTAAATTTATATTAAAAACACTTGCACTATCTTTAGAAATAGTTAAACCATTTACGTCAAAAGATTCTGAATAGCTGTTTGTTAAAGTAACTATTGACCTTGAAATAGAAAGTCCAAGACTAGAAGAATCTACTCTTAATATAGATGCCCCATAATTGCTGTTAGTCTGCATTACTAATGCAGTACTTTCATTTGAGCGATTGATTATTTGAAAAGATGAATCATTTGCCCCACTTTCTACTCCCAAATAAAATTGCCTACTATTAACAGCTTGGACGCAATACATTTGTGCGATTATGTTTAGATTACTATAAAACTTTATTGAGCGAAATAATTCGTAAGTTGTTCCACTAATTAACGAAAATCCTTGATTATCTAAAATAACACTCCCCCCACCCCCATACAACTTACCATCACTCCCAAAGTATGCCTGCCTGACATTTGCGTTGAGACCATACAAGCCTGTCCTGTCCAGCCACAAGCCCGTGCCTGCGGTGGATGAGGTGGGTGGTGGGTTGCCAATAGCGATAGCACTGGAAGTGCCTGCAATTTTGAGTACATTCTCAATTGTTGCATCCGTGCCGGATAACTTGATGACATCCGTAGCATAATTGCGGATACGGATAATACCGTCCTGGTCAATGGTAATGTTGGCTTTCCCGCTGGCATACTCACCAATAGCCACGCCCCACTTCTGTGCACTATACCCCCAATTGCCGTTAAGATCGCCGATGCGGATGATCTCTGTTTGCGCGTTATAGGTTGCGCCTTGCCGGATCAATTGTATCCGCGGCGTATCATACGCATTGAGTTCTATCCGCCCCTGCCCGCTCTGACCTAAGACCGCAAACGGCGTCCCCGATGACCATGTGTTTGCTCCGCTGCCGTCCAGATTGCGAGTAACATTATAAGTCGTGCCGCCAACCAGCGTTCCGACCTGCATGTACTCAACCTGACCGGCAGCGCGGAATAAAACAAAATCGCCCGGCGTCATCGTCTTGCCGAAATCAATCTGTGTATCTGCCGGCGCGACATTCGCAGCCAGCGCCCCCTCATCTTTGCTGATGAGCAGCCAACCGCCCAACAACGTAACGGTGTTTTGCGAGAACAAAATTGCATCCAGCTCACTCAACCAACCCTTACGCCAGAGCAAAGTCGATGAGCCGAGATCGTATGTGTCAGTTAACTCAGGATATAAATGGCGGGTTTTAGTCAATCCTTGAAACACATGATCGTTCGTCCATGTAAAAGCCGCAGCCGTATTGATTCGTAGGCCATTCCCGTCAACCGACAAGCCAGACCAGGAAGCATTAAGTAGCACACTCAAGGTCTGGTCAGTTGTCAACAGTCCGCCGCCGGTCAGTCCGTTGCCAGCCAGGATTGATCTATTAAGCCGTCCGGCCTCATATGCTCTTCGCGTCCCGCTCCCCTCGGCGTGTGCATAGATTGTATGCGCATCCGTGATCAGATGCGCATCGTATGCCGCCGATAATGCCGATATGTCAACGCCGTCAATCGTAATCCCGTTGGCCACATTCAGGTTGCCAATCAGGTCGCGCGTTCCGTCTATCTTGAGAAATTGTGGCGCCTGATTATCATCCAAACTTCCCGTATGGTGCGGAGAGTTGAGCCCGTGCGGTGTTGGTGCAAATGGACCCGTTCCGCCGCCGATGGTATTAATCAGTTCCAGGATGCGTGGCTTGAGTTTTGCGTATAACTCGCCAATGCGTAATTTATCCATCCATCATCCTCGTACCAATACTGAGCGGATTCCTTTGTAACCGCGCAGCAGGCAAATACCTGTTCATCTGCACGTCGAACTCCGCCTCCTCGATAAATAACATGGTCGGATCGGCGATCAGACCGAGATCAACAGAGCCCGGAATCACATCTTTCAGCCGGGCCCACACGCCCACCGGACAGGTCGTTGCGTGGTACGGATCGCCCCAGATGTTTTGCACACTCCCGTCCGACAGTAAATAAATCTCCGGCTTATACGGATCAGGATCGGGCTCTGGATAAACAATCAATCGTCTATCCCTTGTTACGCTTGCCAGCAAGCGCTTGCTGCCGCTGCCGGCATCCAGTAAATCAAGTAAATTATGCAGTGCCGTTGTATCGCCGTTGCGGTCAGGGTCAGATGACGGAGTACTGATTGTCCCGCGCCACTCTATCCCCGTCAGAAACTGACCCGCATTGTTAACAATATTCTCAATCTGTATTTGATTGCTCAAATCACCCGACCCGGTGTACGAATAATACTTCCAGTCCAATGTCTCAAACCACCCCGCGCAGGTAATCGTTGCGGATAATGCCTCACTTTCGGAAATATCGATTGTTGGTATCGGATATTTCGCTGCGTTGAGTAGATTGGATTGATATGCCAGCGCAGTTGCTTCGTTTGCATCCGATAGCGTTGCAACCAGTTCTTTGACTCCGTAAGTGGCTACGGAGTTACTATCAAACGCAAATGGCGTGATTGCTTTTGCGTTGTTCACGGTATATATAACCGCAATCTGGTTGTACATTTCGTCCAGACTCACTCCAACCTTCAGCCTTCCAACGTTGATTTCGATTTGATTGATGTATCCCCACCACACGCAAGATTCGCGGTCATCAAAAATCTCAACCGGGCAGCGTAAATATTCAATCAGTTCCCAGATCGCCCGCTCGTTGGTCCCCCTGACCTGTATAATCGCCGATTTCGGACCGCCGATTGCATGGAACGAATACCGCTCAGGAATAAATTCCACCGGTGGAAGTGTCAGCGGATTTTGAAAACCGCGGTCCATGATGCGAATGCTGAAACTCATAATCCGCATCTCCTCGGCCGGTAGTATGCCTTGACCGATAAAACACGCATGATATCCGCATCACCGGTATTGCCTTGCTGCAAAAAATAAATCCTTTGCAGCTTGCCCGGCACGATCTGAAGTGGTTTGCCAATGCTGGTATAATGCCCTGTTTTCCCGCCCTCCGACCATCCATCCGTGTACAACTGCTGATTGATACAATCATCCGCAATTCGCACGCCGTAAGCCGCCCCGTACCCGCGTGGGATGAGGACACGATAGCCGTCAAGTGGCGATATTTGCAAAAAATCTATTTGCATATTCGCTGTCCCGCTTTTTTGCCCGTAGATCACCAGATCAACCGGTGCCAAGTCTCCGCTCGAAAGCAGCCAGGGCGGTATCTGTATTTCGCCAATCTCCTGTATCCGAGCGCCGCTGAGTAGAACCTCTTGCGAAGAAGCCACGGTAGTCAATATTGATCCAGCCGGAAACATGATTTTTGTCTGCAACCGGATGTCTTGCTGAACAGAACTCGTAAAAACACACAAAATCTTGAACCAGCGTTTGTTGGCAGCATTCAGATAAGCGGTATTCAGCTCGAATCGCACGAGAGGTATTTGATACGAATTGGACCATACGAAATCTTTCACATATCCACCGCTATACCCGGACGCAGCCTGGTTGGTAATACCACCTTGCAATGCAATTCCTGCTTCACCCTCAATAACATGCTGGAATGTCGCCGGCGTCGAATAAACATTGTGAGAAATCCATAATTCCGATAACCGTGCGCTGGAGTTGAACTGATTGGTCATCTCCAGCCGCACCGGAGCCGGCAAATCGCCAGAAATAGCATTGTCGGCAATTTCGATGTAATTATTGCGTTTGTTCGGTGCACTTCCCGCGCCGTCATTCGCGTTGTATACATTTAGACCGCTGGTATTGTTCGTACCGTTCCCATTTGTCAGTGGTATTTGTTGTTCCGGTCCCTCCCAAAACGGAGCACGCTCAATAAAAATAGTAGCCCTGATCACACCCCTGCGAAACTGGCTGTACAGGCGATTGTTGTAAGAAATCATCCCGTTATAGATTCTCGACCGCCACGCTGTACCACCGTCAATTGAAAAATAAACCCATACCCCATTTGGACCAATCGTATTATTGCGCGCATATTCAAAAAAACGATTGATAGATCGTATCTTATCGACGGCCAGAGCACCCTTGACCATCACATCAAACGACTCGCCGATTCGCTGTTCCAAATCAAGTGCAGTTTCCGGAAAATAACCATCCAGCAGCACAATATCCCCGCTATTGAGGTTAATTTCGTTTGCCGATTCGTCAATCAGTTTGAGTGTAATCATCTGCCGCGTGCCCTTTCGATCTTCTTCACCAGCGTTCTGGCCAGCACTTCCATGTCCATATTGTTGTTGACGTTTGCCTGCACAACAATGTTGATCGGCACCGCTGCCGTGCCGCCCAAAAGCGCGCTCCCATTTCCGGGTATGCTCACCGACATCGCAGTTTCCGCGGTCATTCCCCTGATTACCCGATTAATATCCTGTTCAATATCGCGAAATTGGCTCGAGAACCCCATTCCAAGCCCCAGCGCCATATTCTCGCCGATTCCGGCAAAGACCTGGGATGGACTTTGAATCTTGAGCGCGTCCTTGACACCATCAATAATTCCGCCAATAAATTTCTCGACCTGCGATCTCAGCCATTCCGCCCGCTCTTGAATACCGCTCCATATTCCGTTCACAATGTTTTCACCGACCCGAAGAATCGTCCCCATCAGGCGGTCAATGCCATCCACCAGTGCAGTAATCAGATCGCCGGCTGCTTCTCCCAACACCGGAAGCATCGTTCCAATGCCATCAATCAGCGCCAGCACCAGCTCCACGGCTGCTTCCGCGATCACGGGAAGCGAGACGATTAACGCATCCACAATCGCAATGACGATCTCCGGTATGTAGGGTAAGAGCACCGGAATCGCCTGAATGATTCCGGTGGCCAATGCCAGAATTAATTGCAAAGCAGCATTGATCAACAGCGGAAGATTGCTGATCAACGTCAAAACAATCTGCGGGATAATCTCTACCACAGCCGGTAACAACTGCGGAATTGCTTCCGCAATCCCGGCGGCAAGCGCAAGAATCAATTGCAAGGCAGCATTGATGATCATCGGCAGTTGCGACAAAATACTTTTTACCAGCGCTAGCAAAATATTTATTCCCGCGGGAAGCAATAACGGCACACTCTGAATAATGAAATTAACCAGCGTGGTCAACATGTTGACTGCTGCCGGTATCAACGCCGGCAGTTGAGCAACAATCGCACTGATGATTCCCTGAAGGATTCCCAGCCCCGCTTGCAGCATTTGCGGTCCCTGTTCGGCTGCATCGCCGATGATTTCTCCGATCAATCCGCCAATACCGGCCGCCGCAGCGCCGAGATCGCCGTCCGATTCCTGCACGATTCCGACCAGGCGTGAAAGATAACCCTGCAAAGTATCGGCCAATCCGCTAAATCCGGGCAGGAACCCCGCCATCAGATTCCGCACTGTTCCCTGCAAGCCCAGTTTCAAACTGGATAATTTATCGTCGAAGGCTTCAAACGCACGGACGTTTTCTTCACCCATGACCGCGCCGACCTTGTGAGCCTCCTCCGTTAGCGCAGCCATCTCATCCGCCCCTGCTTTGATCAGCGGATTGAGTTCCATCGCGGACTTACCAAACAGCTGCATGGCCAGTACATCGCGCTCTGTCTCGTTTGCAATACCGCCAAGTGCGGACATTGCCTCGAAAAACACTTCCCGCGAATCACGCAATGCGCCGTTTGCATCTCTAATCGGCACTCCCAAAGCACGAAAGGCTTTGGCAGCATCATTATTGCCCTGTGTGGCTTCCCCCATCGAACGGGTCAATCTTGTCAGAGCACCTGTCATCGTGTCTAAATCGGTACCGAGCATCGTGCCGACAAAATTCAATTCTTGCAGCTGTGTTGTGCTCAGTCCGGTAACATTGGATAAATCCAGTAGTTCGCCGGAAAACCTGGCGGTATCTACCATCAGTTTGGTGATTCCCGCTCCAATTCCTGCTACCGCTGCCCCAAGCGCGGCTATCGCCGCAACGCCGATTTTTGCTGCCCCGCCCAAAGCACCCAGGACGTTTGACAGCCCGCGTGTTTTTTCGGCTGTTTCTGCCTGGGCACGTCCCAGCTCTTCAACTTTTTTTCCTGCGTCCTGCGATTCTTTACCCATCTGATCCAGCGCAGTTTGAGACTGTTTGAGCTCAAACTGCATTCTGTTCAGAGTTTCAGTTTCGCGGTTCAATTTGATTTGTAAATCCTGCGCCGCGCGGGAATTCTCCCCCTTCTCGGCAGCAATGCGCCGATACTCATTCTGTAAAGCCCCAACCTTTTTTTGTTGGAGGTCTATCTGACCGGTCAGCGCCTTGATGCGCATCTGTAATCCATCCGCGCTTTTTGACCAGTCTCCTAACGCTGCGGCATTGGCCCGGAAACCAGATTCAATGACTCGAATATCCCGATTCAGAGCAGCCACTGCCGCCTTGAAATCGGTGGTATCCAAACTGATTTTAGAACTCAGCGGATTATCGCTCATGTGCCTCCAGCAATCTACCAGCCGTCCACCTGGTCACAATACATTTTCTTGCCAGTACCATCATCACTCAATCTAGCGACCACCGGCAACAAGCTTTCAATGTCTGTATCGTCAATATCTCGCAGACTCCAGCCAAACGCCTTAATCAGCGATATTTCGAAATCAACCAACCAGTCGGCATCCTCAATAGCCTCCGGGGCATTTACAGCCCCGGAGGGGTAGGGTTTGAGGGCATCAGCCCGCGCGCTTTATTGATGATCGTCTGCAACACCGCGACCATCTCGCTGACATCCGCACCGTTGTTCAAATCCTCAATAGAGAACTTATTTCCGAACGCTTCGACGACCAGCGAAGCCAGAGCATCAATATCACTTTCGGTCATATTGTTGACATCAAAGCTTTTAGCCATGCGCGCAGCCGCTTTGAGGATGCGCCACGGCACGAATGCGCGGGTGTAACTGGCTTTGATCTCGTCATTTTCGTCATAAAGCGTGATCGTAAGCGGTGTTCCAACTGTCATCTCTCAACCTATGCTGTGGTAAAGCGGATTGATCCATTGAGCGTCTGACCATAGATGTCCATAACTGCGTAAGTGATCAGGTAGGCAGTTGATGCGGTCAGGTTGCTGACCGGATCAATGGTGATGATCTTCTTGGTCGAATCAAGCGTATTCACCGTAGATACGACTGCGCCATCCGAAGCCTTTACCAACACCACTCCATTAATTGCCCAGTCCTTCAATGCATTGTTGAATGTCAGCACCTGATTTGCGCTCACCGAGACGCCGGTAGCGTTATGGGTTGGTACGCTATTGGACAGAGCCAATGCAGCGATTGACCCAATGCCTGGCACCTGTACCGCATTGAACCAGTTAGCTCCACTGAAATTAGTGGTGTCCTCATCGCCGATGACTCGTTTAACGCTGTCAAAAACGCCGCCGCCAAGATCAAACTTGTAAACCGTTTTGATTGCCGTGAAGGTAAGCTGCAAGGTTTTTGGCTCAGGTTTTTCGCCTTTGGTGGCGGTTTCCTCTTTAGGCATATCGAATTTGCCCTTGAGGTACTGATAGTAGCGGTACTTGCCATTCGACTTCAGGCTGCGAAAACTGAGTGCAAAGTACGGTGCAACTCCCGCATTATCAAACATGCGCCCGGTAGTCGGGTCGAAAACCCGTCCGGTGATTTTGGCCAGCATTTCGATGGGCATGCCGGTTACGGTCAGATTGATTTTGGTATCGCCCTCGCTGGTCATCACATCATAAGGCTGGTCATCCGCATATTGAATTTCGAACGATGTGGTCGGCTCCTGGCTCGCTTCTGCCGCCGGAGCAAGATACTCAGGAGTGTCGGCTGCATAACCGAGAGCATCGTCTTGCGTGACCTCGGCAACGTATAACGAACTCAAGCCAATTTTAGATTTGTATTCTCCAGGGTTTGCCATTTCTTTACTCCTCTTCCAGGTAGTTGAAATCCATCGCCAGACCGTAATGCCTGGTCTCTGGATTGTAGGGTAGTTCGCGTCTCGCCCCTTGCGTGAATCCGGCTGTTTTCATCGCTCCCGCAATATCCGGTAGATTTTTTAGACCATTGCGGCTGTAAACGCTAACCTGCACAAGATATGAGCGGAGCGTTTCGTTGTCGTCGGCGTGCTGGACCGGAGGCGATGAAACCAGGAAGTACACCAGATAGGTGTCCGGGCGCTCCGATTCGCTGTCCACGATCATTGCCCCGGCCGCCATAGGCAATCCGAGAGGGGCAAGCGCATTGTATATCCGTTCCCAGATCGTCATAATACGCCGCTCTCCTCAAGGCTTTCTTTCATAGCATCCCGTGCTTTTTTTCCATCTTCTGCAATCGTTGGCCGTATGTAAGGCTGGGCAGCCATTGAGGATGTTCCGTACTCCTGGGCATTGCCGTAACGGGCAGTATCTGCATCCGTCCAGCCGCGCCTGTGGATCAAACCAACCTCGCAAAACACGAAATTACCGTCCCATTCGGGTCCGAAAATACGGATATTTTCACGCAAATTGCCGGTTCTCACCGGGACGCGATTCCTCATACCCTCTTGCAGTACCTCAGCACCTGCCAGCACGGCTCTTGCAGCTGCCTCATCCACGTCTTTCCCGGCTGCGGCTATTTTTTCGAGATATTCATCCAATCCTTTGAGTGTCAATGTCGCTTTTGTAGCCATTTCAGCCTGCCTTCAATCGCTTTACCTTGATCTCAAGATATTCATTGCGTTCCATGATGTTGTCGATAGATACAATCTCGAAAATTTCGCCGTTTTTATCCACCACCCAGGATTCATCGATGTCAGCCAGATAGCGGATAAGCACAGTAGCAGGAGCAATGGCGCCGGCCATGTCCGCAGTCCATACCTCTCTGCCATGAGCGTTCTGCCACCTGGCATAAACAGTTGCAACATTGGTATAAACCTCTGTTTTGAATCCGCCGGCATCGGTTGTTACCGTCCGCTTCTTCAGCGTTATTGGCGTGCGCAACTCTCCTGGATTGATCGGCTTATCGTTGATTCTCATAAATCACCGGGTGGAATGATATGCGCTCGAAACCATTTGCCGCTCAGATCACTCGCCACTTGCTTCAGGTGATCATCCAGGCTGATTACAGTTTCGAAACTGGCGGATTGATCACCGCTCAAGCCGATGATTCCCGTTACACTGGCAACAACATCTCCCCTCTTCACGCCCGGCAAAGAAATATATCCTGATCCGGACAATCCTTCGAAGGTGTGATAATTGAGTGCCATTGCTTCGAGCTGGACCAGCGCAGCAGTAAGCCCGTGATTGAGTGTGGCGATACCGGATGCAATCATGCCGGGATTTTCGAACCACAAGACCAGCAGCATGCGCGCGGCATTTTTCGCCTCAGGCGCGATAACCGGATCGGCAGCCCAATCCCGGCCCGTCGCCCGCTTGATGTAAGCGTCCACCTGCGGCAATAGCCGCAGCATTTCCTCGTTATCGATGTTGCAGCGCAGCACACTGGCCGCTTCAGCAGTCGTCAGGATATTCGCCACAGGTGGACCTCCGTCTTAGCCAAGCAGGGTGGCAATCGCTTCGGATTGGACCGCTTTCACGCCCCAGGCAAGGCCGACTTCATAGGCAATCCGGCGTCGTTGACGGTACATTGCCACCTGGAACGAGATACCGGTTTGGGGATCGGTGATGACGGTCACATCATCGGCTGCGTCGCCTCCAGGGGGCATAGCCGGAACGCGCATCAGCAAATGTATGGCCGACCGGCTGAACCCGAGATTGGGAGTGTAGTTGTTGCCCACAGTGACGGCATTGTTATCCGGAATGGCAACACGCAGACCGGGAGGAGCGATCTTGAAACTGCCTCCGGAAAGTGCAGAGGCAACCACGTATTTGTTAGCGGTGTCAGCAGCGAAAGTAACGATGTCGCCGGGCAGGATAGTGCCGGTTCCAGTATCTACCGGAATGGTCGTCTCGCCAACTGCAAGACCGGCAGCGTTATTAACCAGATAGCCAGCGCCGGTTCCCTTAGTGTGCGTTTTGACCTGCGCACTCTCCCGAACGGCAAAACCAAACAGGTCGAGCAGTACCCCACGGCGCAGCAACTCGGTGCTGCCGGATTCGTTGGCTTTGGTCAGCTGAGCCAGCGCGCGCATTTTTGCACCGGCGGTAGTGTTGATTACCAGCTGGAGATCACTGTTTGGCGCGCCGTTATCCAGCAAAATCTTCAGCACATTCGCCGGATCGCTCAGGTCAGTGCCGCTGAACGGCGGAGTTCCGGCGGTGCCGTATGCGCGGCTGGCTGCCACGTAGAGCCCGGCCAGGTCGGCCTCGACTTCGTTGGTCAGGGTGCGCATCGCCTGAGCAAACTGGTCGCGCAGGATGATGTCGTACAACCCGCCGAGGGACTTTTGTTCTTCCGCTTCCCAGAAGAAGGTTACCGAACGAGCCTTACTAATGGTCATGAAATCTGATCCGATAGACACAGCGGCCGGATCAGGACCGGTTGCGGCCGGGATAATGTCGTTTGCAGCATTTGCCGGCACGATTGGATAGCGCAGCGTCTGATCTTTGGCAACCTGCTCGCCGTTCGCATCCAGCGTAACCGCCGGGATGAATCCGGTCAGCTCGCGCATGACGATGTCGGCAGCTGCGTAGATGGTTGGAATAAGATTGGTGAGTGTATTACCCATTTTGAGCCTCCGTTATTAATCTTCGATTTTCCCGCCGGAGCGAATAAACCGCGCTCGATCCACAAGCGACATACGGTCGTACTCCTGACGTTTGATCACAGTTGGTTGGTTGTCCACGACGGTTTCGGTGGACGAGACCGGAATAAAGTTTTTGGCAATGTCGTTAGGACGGTTTGCCCGCTGCATTGCCTCGTAAAGGGAAACTGCCTCATCATGTTTTTTCTGTGCTTCGTCCAGCGCGGAGCGCAGTTCAAGTGCGGCAATTTTCCCCTCTTCCGTTCCCGACACAAAGTGCTCGTGGATTTGACTTGCAATCCGCTGCACTTCTTCTTCAGCCGCAATTACGGCATCATAGAATGGTTTCAGGTCTGGCATTATCGAACTCCTTTCTTCAAAATGTTTTCTACTCGTTCGTAAAGAACTTGCGCTTCGTGTTGCATATCAGCCGTTAGCCGACTGCTGGATTTGTCTGCCAACGGGATATCCATAGTTTGCAGGGCTCTCACGATTTCATCCGGCAGATTGCTGTAATGATTCAACGCATTTACCACCGCTGCCCCCTGCGGCAGTTGAATCGGCATCGGCTTTTCATAGCGGATGATCTCATCCACAAATCCCAGGTCTAGCGCTTTCTGCGCATCCATCCAGGTTTCCTCGGTCATTAATTTGGACAATCGTTCTCGTGAGAGACCGGTTTTGCTCACGTAAGCATTGAGGATGCCTTCCTTGATGGCTTTTAGCGCATTGGCCAAACGATTGAGGTCTTCGATATTCAGTTGAGCCATCAGAAACACCACACTGGGATCATGCACCATAAAATAGCCGGTTTCCTGTATTCTGACCACATCCCCGGCCACAGCCACAACAGTAGCCGCGCTGGCAGCAATGCCATCGATTTGTACGGTGACGCGCCCAGGATAATCGCGGATGATCGTATTCATCAAGCTGGCAGCAACCACATCGCCCCCATAAGAGTTCAATCGGATGGTAATTGGACCGCCATTACCGGCTCGATATAAATCATCCTTGAACCTTTTCGGTGTAATATCATCGTCAAACCAGCTGTACTCGGAGATATATCCATACAACTCGATCTCCGGCTCTCCGGTCTCGCTGCTCTCCTGATCAATGATCCGCCAGAACGGCTCATAGGGTTTTGCATTCCCTTCGAAGCAGCGAATAGGTATCCTGGAATTCGGCTTGACGTTCTCCGTTTTATCTTCCAGCCCGGCATCCCGCCGGTGGGCTCTCAAATGCGCCTCAACACCAGCCCGATCTGCATCGGGAATATCCGCCTGACTCAATCTGGCCAGGGCATTATTTACAGCGCTGAGATTGGCCGGGGTGTCCATTCCTGCCTCATGATGTGGAAACTTGTAACTGGTTTTCGCATCAGGATCGCCATCATCATCCACCCAGGCATGCATATAACGCAGCGTTTCGGCATCATTTGGTGCTTTGGCCACTTCAGCGGGTCCGTCCCAATCCGATTCGGTATCTACAGGGGTTTTATGCGGTCTGATTGCTCCCATTTCCACCTTCCTTTTCGCCATCGATTGCATCAATGGCCTGAAAATTCATCGGCATGTAATGACGGTCACCGCCCGGGTAAGCACTCATATCGTCCTTCTCGCGAGCTTCGTTGGGCGTCATCATGCCGTTCTGAATGCGAATGGCCATTGATTCGGCGCGCGCCTTGCTGTCCATCCGCAATAGCGCTTCGCGAATGAATTTGAAATAATGCGTTGCCTGTTCCTCCTGGGACAGCCAGCGGATCCGCGCCGCTTCTTCCCACGGGACAAGATAAGCATCCAGCGTTCCCTGCAAATATTCCAGATACTTTTGCTCGTTGGAGTTGTATGCCTCTTTTCCCCGGTTCAGCATGTGCTCAGGCAATCCGAAGAAATTGCAGATATCCCGATCCGTAGCATCAATGGATTCGAGAAATTGAGCATCCTTGAGCTGGATATGAATCGGCTCGAACTTGGTAATCTTGTTATCGAAAACAGCAAGCCGATAAGCATTTTCTGCCCCGCTCATCGCCCGTTCGTATTCCTGGCGCGCCGCCTGGCGTGCTTCTTTATTCAATTCCCCGGCGAATTGAATATAGGCCGCCGGCAGCATTCCCTGCGAGTAAAGTTTCGATTCGGCTTTATAAGCAGCCAGCTGTCGCCCAAAAGTCTCCCGCGCAAAAGTGATCACCCCTCGGCCAACAAAGCCGGTTGCATCCGGATTGATCAACAAATGGAGTATTTCCACGGCCGGGATGTAACCCGTGGAACCGCCTGAGAAAGTGTGACGATACCACAGGTCGCCGTCCGGCGTGAAAACCGGCATCGTGCGATCCGCCGGCAATACCAGTAATTGACGCGGTCCCACAACCGGAGACCAGATATACGCATTTCCGTAAAACAATAACCATTCGATCACCGCCTTTTTGAATTGGAACGGCGTCCAGCCCCAGATGTTGGGTGAAACTTGCAATAGATAGGCGATATTGCGGGTAACTGGATCAGGCTGAACCTGCTCAACCTGGCGGCCGTTTCGGCGCATAACCTGGAATGGCAATTTGGCCACATCATCCGAAATGATGTTCTTCGCCCGATAGGCAGTGGCTACCGATTGAGCCCGCATAATCGTAACCTGCTCACCGGCATCGGTCGAGTAGCCGTAAGATGGAACATATTCATAACGCGGCTGCTCTTGAGCCGGCGCTTCTTTTACCTTCGTGGTGGTCAATAATGTTCTAATCAACATATCTCGCCATTGCCTTTCCGATCAGCACTCACCTTTCCGATCAGTACACTCCAGCCGATCAGCATCAGCCCGCCTACAATCCACGTAAGGATCACTGACCAAAGCGATAACCCGTATAGGATACAAATGCACCCGGCCAGCAACAGCAGATCGTCCAAAAATTCGAGTATCTTCATCACATACCCCACTCTGGATCGAGTATTTTTGAGCTCAAATCTTCGTTTTGATAATATCTCGCTCTGGCCATAGCAATCACCCACGCGGCCACATAATCAATTCTTTTCGTGCGGTCCAGCGACTTGCCCTTATTCTCTTTCACGTACTTGATCAGGCCGCTCCCATTTTTGGCTATGGAAGTATTCCCAAAGCACCACGCCGCCACCGGGTTCGGCTCGTGGCTGACCTTTTTTTCTTTCAACAGCACCTCGATTTGATTCATCGGGTCGGTCAATTGCACAAATGTTTGCGGAATACCTACAACGGTCAGTCCTTCCTGCTGTAATTCCTGCAAAAGCATGGTTGCAAACGCCGGGTCGGCATCCACTTCTTTGATGTTGTACAGTGTCTTGAATTCCAGTATCTTGTCCCGAATCCGGGTGTAATCCACCACGTTTCCGGGAGTGGGGGTAATCCATCCTTGTGCTGCCCACTGGTCGTACGGCACTTTATCCCTTCGGATGCGGTCCTGCATATTCTCTTCGGGTATCCAGCCTTCCCAGATGACGCGCCATTCCGAAAGTCCCGGCTGCGGCGGAAAGACCAGCGCCAGCGCGGTCAGATCGGTGGTTGAGGACAGGTCTAGCCCCATGTAACAATCCATACCGATCATCTCCGCTCTGCCCCAGTTGCCATTTGTGGAACGGAATAATTCCAATGGCAGCCAGCTGGTGAGCTTATAGGTCGGCCACTGATTCAGGCGCAGCCAGCGGAACAGACGCTCGTCCGCAGGCCGTTCTTTCGCTTTCATGGCCGCCTCGCGAATGGAATCAATCTGGATAGTCACCCCTAAACTGGGATTGGCCTTCTTCCAGTTTTCCTCGTTGTAAATATCATCTCCATCGTAGGAGTAAATCACCGCGTACCAGGTGGGATCAACAATCTCACCGGCGATGATCCGCCGGGCATATTCATGCTGCTCCCAGCAAATCGAGACCCGATCCGGGTCATCACCGGCAGTAGTGATGATCCACCAGATCGGCTGCTCGCGCGCATCGCCGGCTCCAAAAGTCATCACATCCCACAGATCGCGATTGGGCTGCGCGTGCAATTCATCAAAAATGCACGCGGATAGATTCAGACCGTGCTTCGTATATGCCTCGGCGCTCAGCACCTGATAAAACGTACCCGTTACTTTGTCGATCAGTCGCTTTTTGCTGAGCTGCAGCTTGGTGCGCTTTTTGAGTGCCGGTACCTGGTCAATCATATCCACCGCCACATCGAAAACAATGGATGCCTGAGAGCGATCCGCAGCACAGCCATACACCTCGCCGTTTTTCTCCCGGTCGGCAAAGGTATGGTAAAGGCCAGCAGCCGCGGCCAGCTCGGATTTACCGTTTTTCTTGGGGATTTCGATGTAGACGTATTTGATGATCCTGTAACCGCGTTCGTCCACCGTGCCGTACACATCCCGCACAATCTGCTTTTCCCAGTCCAGCAGCTTGAAAGGCTGGCCGTAGAACTTGCCTTTGGTGTGTTTGAGCGATTCGAAAAAGGTTATTGCCCGCTGGGCATGAGCTTCACTAAACATCGAACCTCCGCCGAGCAGTAAAAGCAATAAAACCAGAAACCAGAATCGCTTCATTTGCCACTGCCACCATTCACAAAATCGCTGACATCATCCAAAAGCCTTTCAAGTTCGTCTTTGGGTTCCTCGACTTCCTTTTTCGTTGGCGCAACACCAGCCCTGGCCCGTGGTGTGAGATACAACGACTGGCGCAGCTGGAGTAGCAAGGCGCGCTTGCGATCCGCACGCGAATCCAGTTTGACGACCATATCACACGCTTCAATCACCTTTTCATCGGCGGCCTGGTCGTTCAAAATTTCAAGCCATCTGTCATGAGCGGCCTTTCTCATCGTGTCCAGCTCATGCAGTTGCTCAACCAGGATGCAGTAATCGGCCAGCAAATCGAAATCCAGGCGGGTGACAATTTCGCCTTCGAGCGAGGTGAACTCGCGCATCAGTCGTCGCCAGACTGCCTCGGCGATTTCGTGGCCGCGCAAACGCGAGGGCGCATTTAGCGGCAATTCCCGATTCGGCCGCATTGCCATTTCGCCCGATTCGCGTCTGGATTTTTCCGCCGCGGTCTCATGTCTGACAATCAATGCTTTTGGTTTCCTGGCCGGCATGTCAAGATTCCTCACATTGGGATTTTTTTTCGCGCGGCAGCCCCCGCGCGCTCGACACTCCCCCGATTAAAACTTTTTCACCCCCCTTTCCCCTTACCTCTCGGCTGGTTTTGCGGGAATGACATGACTTGCAAAGCGATTCCAGAGGCGAATTTAAAAACAATTCAATATTTCCACGGTGCGGGATGAGATGATGAACCTCAGTCGCGGGAGTGTAAATTCCCTGCCGCAAACATTCTTCACACCACGGATGTGTTGAAAGCCATTGATCCCGCCGCTTCTGCCATCGCCTGTCATACAAGCGCTGGTAGTCAGGTTTTATGCCCGGCACTGGAACATGGTCATCGCAATAGCCCTCAGTTACCAAACTGGGGCATCCGGGATAACGACAGGGTCGAAGCGCGGCTTTCGGCATCACAATTTCTCCATGAACCTTTTGCCAGAATAGTGAACCGCCGCCCATTTGCCGGTCTCGATCTCTACCCAAACATCACCCCCGGCGAGGTTTATGATCTCAACCAAATCGCCTGCGCGCAATTTGCCTATAGCAGGATAGTTGATGCCGGGACCGGTTCGTATGTTTTGGCCATCAACCAAGACTTTCATTTTGAGCGATGGCAATACCGATTCGGATTCCGGCGGCGCGGGCACGTTCATACCCGAATCGAACAAGCGAATCGCTTCCCAGCCATAATGTACGTACTTCCGGGCATTAGCCCACTCCCAGAAGTTACAGCCCTGCAAAGACAGCTCTTTACAAGCCTGCATAAACTCGATAATTTCCGCCGCTTTCGGCTGCCATCCGTGCTCGCGGAAACACGCTCCGGTTGGGAATACCGGTTTTCCAAACTGTTGGTATTCCGCAAGCGTCCGCTCCAATTGCATCCGTGGATTGTCTGCTTTCATCCAATACACTTGCGGCATTGCAAAGTCGCAGTAATCCATGAATTGCTTGAATGGAAACTCACGATGCAGCGCCGGGAAACGATAAGTGCTGAGAGCAATAAGAAGATCACTACCGATGCCCGATTTCAAAGCGCGCATGTAAGATTCCGCCTGAGCGGGTCGTCTCTTGTATTCGGCCTCGGCATTGACCACGAAACCATCCGGTTGCAATTGATTGATCCGCTCGATTGCAACCATTGCCTCTGCGCCCGGATTGATTCCGTAAATGTATTGCCATAACCAGACCTGTATCCCCTTGTCCCTCAACGCGCTCGCAAGGTCTGGTATCAAATCGCGGCTGTCGAAAATGTTGTAACGATAAGGTCCATCCGCGCATTTGATCAGCACATGCGATAGATTGGATTGCGCCGCCTGTTCGGCAATAGCAAATGGATCGCCCCCCTCGCAATCGCGAATTTTCCAGATAAAGAATCCCTTACCTGCTAAGCCGCTCATGGCATCAACCACCTTGAAACGATCCATGTAATGATCGCCCCACCCACCACAACAGCCACCCAGGTAGCAATCCGGACAGGTTGTTTCAAACTTTCGATCGCCAGCGAAATCGTATTGATTACCGTTTCCACGCTTTGTATCCTTGCGTCATGCTCGTCAATCTTCCGCCAGGCCGCGTCTACTCTCGCGATGATGACCGGGTGACTGCCCGCATCGGATTGCTCCAGTGCGCGCACACGCTGGTCAATCTGCGCCAGGATATTTTTGATCTCCCCAATATCCTCGCTCATGCGCTGTAACCTTGTCGAGATTTCCACGATCTGACGCTGCAATGCCGTATTCGAGACACGATCACTTGCGTTCATTGAGGTTTACCCCAATGGTTGTTTGGGCGGAAAGTAGGTGCTGATGATCTGGTGGATGTAACCAGCACCCATGCCAATCGAAATCCCGGTTACGGTAATTCCGAAAGGCGTAAGAGCCACCGGCGCTTCCATGAACTTGCTGGCCAGAAAGATTACATCAAACTGGTACACCCACGCCCCGGCGATGCCGGCCGCAACTGCCACATAAATCAAAGCCCATTTGTATTGGGTCAAAGCCGGAATGTGGTCAACAATGCGCCCAAACAGAGCTTCCACCAGGGTTTCAATCAGGAATGCCAGCAGCAAGATCGTTCCCAGTGTACCCAGTATTTCTCCAAACATAGCCACCTCCCAAAACAAAAAGCCGGAGCTCTGTCCAGACTTGAAAGCAAGTCCAGAAAGAGCCCCGGCTGATCTAAGTCAGCTCCCGACGAGCCAGTTATCTATATTATACAGATAACTGACAGATATACAACCGACTTTTGTTATATTTTTCTCAAATCTTCCGAAATCCGCACATCAATATAAACGATCTCGCCATTTTTGATAATCAAGCTCACTTCACCATGCTTGTGCGCCTTGACCGCCTTGATCCGCTGAGCCAGTTTGAGCAAACGATCAAGGTCAATGACGTCAAGCACTTCGGAAATTTTTTCTTTATCATCCATCGAAAGCAGTATTTATCTTCTCTCCGCCGGTCTTACAATGTTCAAACAAAGCGCTTTAAATATTCCTGCTTCTGTGCCATCATCCACGCGTTCATCGCCACGATAAATCCCGTACCCAGCCCGATATTGAAAGCCCAATTGCCTTGCCCGAATGGCCAAATTTTTATTGAATTCGGCGCTTCCGGTGCGCATCTGCCATAACGCTTCAAAGTTTGACCCGTCTTGCTCGCAAATGTATAGTTCAACAGGTATATTGCCGTATTGGAATTTGAGTTGGCGCGGATATTCTTTCGGATTGAATGTTCCCCATCCGTTTGTATTGAAAAGTTGCAGCAACCGGCGAGGATAAATATTTACTATTCTTCCGCTTTGTCCAAACAATCCGATCTGCTCAATACGCAGTGTTTCAATAATCGGCCAGATGACAATGTCAATATCGTGAACTATCCTGCACTGTCTGCGAATACTTCCGGCAATTTCTACCCGATGACAGACCGGCTTAAGTATATCGGCAATCTCATATGCTACTTTTTGCGCTTCATTCAAAGCAAATTCTTGTCTCATGCCGCCTCCGTTTCCATAGAAACACCCAGTAACCGCTCTTCCGGCAGGCCGATCTCTCTGGCCAGCCCCAGCGCATATTTTTTCGTTGCCTCAACGCCCTGCATGCGCACATTGCCAATAACACTTTGCAGCAAATACCAACCAAGCCGCTGGTTTTTTTGGGTTTGTACGGATTGCTCATTTTCTCACCTCACCAGATCAACTTTTTCAGCGTCCGCCGGTCGCGATCCACAATCGCAAGGTTGTTGTAATCATCCTTCATGACCAGACCCGGCGGAAATACACCCATCTCAAGCCCGTTTTTGACCTCCCGAATCGGCATGGATTTGCGAACAAAATCCCAATACTCGTTTACATCCACACCTGGAAACATCACATATCCGCAAAAAAAGATTTGATTCTGATGTTTTATGCTCATCTCATCCTGATTTGCACTTGGCAGTCAAAACATTCTTTGCGGTGGCGAAAATACAACTTGATCAATTTGTGGATTTCGTGATTGCGCTCGGATGTCGGTTCGATGCGCTGTTTTGCCAGAAGTTCATCCAGGTCGCGATTAATCTCTTCGCCAACCAAGCACAAGTTTTTTTTCGATGATTATCCCGTTCATGATTTTGACTCTTTCCGCTCGGAAATCTCTCGAAGTTCGTTTAGCATCGCCCGGCACTGCGGACAGCTGCGCAGATGAGAGCGGTAACGCGTGATCGTTTCGACATACGGGGGATATTCGTCCTCGTCTACCTGTTCCAGCCGCGCCAGGTTGATCTGACGCTCTATCTCGCAGAACAACCGCCAGGCTTGCGCGCACCGCTCCGCCATTTCAAAACCTCCACGCATATGGTCGGCGCTGGTTTAGCCAGGCCTCCCCGGTCTGATAAAGGCTGGCTACCCCCGCAATCCGCTTGGCCATCTCGGCAATGTCTGCGATGGTCGGAACACTCGTGTAACGGTGCTGGTACAGCACCTCGTTGATCGCCTGCTCCAGCAGTCCAAGCGGCAGCATCCCCAGCGCCTGCTCGTAAACCAGCAGCTGCCGCTTATCCACTTCCCGCCCAACCGCAATCCACAATCGGGAAAGCACCGCCAGCCATTCTGCGCGCGCCTGTTCGTGTATCTCGTTCGTCAAATCGCTCATGATCACACCTTCGGGTTTTCGGCTATGTATTCGCGGATGACGTCCTTAACGTCCTGCTTTTTGCCGTTTTTGCTGCCGGCCGGTGCGCGCTGACGCGAACGGTAGACGTTCAGACCGTTGATGATTGACCAGGGCCCGGCAATTTTCAGCCCCTGCGCCAGCATTTCTCGGCAGGTCGCGGCAATTTCATCCGGCGAGGCGCGCATCCGCATCAATTCCAGCATCGCATCGTGCCAGCGGCGGGTTTGACCACCACCACCGACGGGTGCATGAATTCCCGTTGCAGCACTAAAAGCCTGAATCAAAGGCTGCATCGTAGGCGAAAAGTAACTTTCGTCAGGATTTTGGCCGCCGCCGCTTTCTGCTTCTGCTTCTGCATCTACTTCTTTTTCTACTTCTTTTTCTTTATCTTCTTCTACTTCTACGTAACGTTTCGTTTCAATTTCGTTACTTGCATTGTAACGTTTCGTTACATCATCGTTACAACTCCCGTAACGTTTCGTTTCATTGTCGTTACTTGTTTTGTGGTGTTTTGCCACAGAGTTGCGATGCTTTGCCACCCTTTCGGCCGTCGTGTCGGCGTCCTGTCGTTCTGCGAAATGGGTAACCACCCAAACACCGGGCTCGGTCTCATGAACGATGTTGACTTCCTGCAACTTTTGCAAATCATCCAGCAAATCAGATTCGCCAACACGCAACAACCAGGCGATGTCTTCCACCGGCGGAAGCACACCGCCATTGTTGTCATTCTTACCCGCCATCAAGAATAATTCGATGGCTCTCCTGAACAAGCGATCTGGAAGACGACCCATTTTCGGGTCTTCCAGGATTTCAATGTGAAGTTTGATCCATGTTCTCATCTCAATCTTTTACCTCGTGAACTACTCATACGACCGGGTGCATTGATACACTCCCGCTATCGGGGCGGTGACTACCAGTAAAGCCGCAACGCGCCCCCGCCCCTTTCGGAGGAGATCACCGGTCTGAAGCGGACCCGGCTAGTGGAGCCAGGGCGAATCGAACGCCCATCTTGCGGTTGCAAACCGCCTGCACTCCCGTTTGTGCTATGACCCCAGTTCATTTATCACTCCCTATATGAGATTATAGAATTTTTATTCTGATTATCATAGGGGATAACTCTTATATTTTGTTCTATTTTGTTCTACTCTTTGCGTAAACCCAACCCAGCACCCGCAACCGATGGATTTCTTGCGGTCATTTATCCTCCTCTGCGCGTGTATGATGTGCGCAACAACTCAATTCAAAAAACCGCTTTGCAAGAGCGTACATGGCTACATAGATTGAAGAATGCGCGTCATTAACATCAAACCATTTCACTTTATTCTTCAAAAATTCAAGTACGCTCTGGTCGCCGAGAGCCATTCCTGCAAATGCTACCGCCATAGTTTCTGATATTCCGGTTGTATCTCCATATCGTTTAATGATGAACCGGCATAAATTTTCTACCCTCTTGTCTATATCATCTACACGTTCATGCATTGTATATTCTGACTCGACGACGGCGGTTTCTCCATTCTCCAAAAGTAGAATGTATAAATCCTCGTTTTCATCGCTGCTCACGCCTAGACTAATGCCGCATCTACCCAACAAATATGGACTGTGCGGTGCTGTAATTCTGAAAACACTTGTCTTCATTTTTTCCTCCTTTCTCGAGTGAATAATGCGCGCCCCCCTCTTCCTTCAAATTACCCAAACCTGTCCAGTCATCACCTTGCGATGCTTGATCACAATTGCTACCAGCCGCTTTGCACGCAGGTAAACCTCTCCGGGCACATCCAACGGCAACAGGACCATACCCACCTTCCCAAACCGCTCTTTGTGCAATGAAATAACCTGCTCGATCTCACCGTTTGGCATGTCATAAACCCTCCACAGCGGCCTGGTATTATCACCCACCAGTAAGGATGGCGGACCACCGCCCATCATCATGCCGCCGCCGCGGCCGCTGCGCACCCCAAACTGCGCCTGTTTGGGCCGGCTTTTCCTGGTTGCTCCCCGGCAAACCGGCCCCATACCGGCAGTTATCGAAACTGTATCGCGCAGCGGCTTCCCGCACCGCTTGCAACGCGGCTGACCATCGCTCATAACAGCCTCAACTGGAAATTATCACCAAATATCTTCTCTGCCGCGCTGTCCATCATCCGCAATGTCTCGCTCATGTCGGCTATCTTGGCGGCGTATTCCATGTTTCGGAATTCCCGGTATTCTTCCAGCGTGTTGGCCCAGTAATACCCACCGTCAGCGCCGGGTGCAGAGCAAATCAGATATCCCTGCCGGCGCAGCTGCTTGATCGCCTCACGCACCTGACGCTCGCTGGCTGGTTGACCGAGCCTCTGCACCAGCGCGGTCAGCTCGTTGCGTCCAATAGCGTTCTGTCGGCCGCGCCGGCTTTCCAGCACCCGCAAAATCGCCCGTTCTAACCCGGGGGGCAGATTGGCAATCAAATCTTCGTACTTCATTTCGGCAATACCCCAACACCGCTCACACCAATGCGAGTCATTGCCAGCAATGCCGATTTCTCGCGGTCAATGTATTCAATGATCGCCCGGATCAAAACCTCTTCAATTTTTCCCTCTGGCACAGGCAGGGAATAAAATATGTCGTCCAAGAGCATCGCCCGCATCGCCAGGTCTTTCTCGTCCAGGGCTTTCTTGCGCCGAAATACTACCCAGATCGCCACCAAAGCCCATAATGGCAAATACAAAATTGCAAAGAACGATTTCATTGCTGCACCTCCGCAAATGGGTTGTATTCCAGCGCACCGGCCGGCAGGATGAGAGGAGTGATCAGCGCCCGACTGCCGTTGGCCACGGCCGCCATGACCTGGCTGAGCAAAACACTGGTGATGTTGATCGGCAGGGATTTGGGATCAATTTGCTTGAATCCGTTCGCTTCCATCCACCGGATGAGATCACTCATCCGAAAAACATTGACCCCGTTGGCGTTGACCATCTTGAGCAAATCATCAACCAGGTCACCGGATTGATTGATGACGGCAAATGCATATTGCCCACGGTGCGGCCAAACCATCACGTACAAATTGTGTCCCGCGTATATGGCCGTCCCGCTCCTGCCGGCCGCCGCCGCACGCATACCCGCTACCGTGCTGTAGAAATCCAGCGGGTATACGCTGGCACAGGCCAGCGAAATCAGGGCAAGAAGCAAGATAAAAATAGACAACCGTTTCATTGGATTTTCTCCTTTCTTTTTCTACCAACCGGTTTTGAGTTAACGACTTGTATCTGTTCCGGCTCATAAGCCCACAACACCCAAATTCCCCCATGCGACAAAGCGCGCATTTCCTCCGGCAAATCCGGGTCATGCGGATCGTGACTGACCAGTATCCGCCCCGGCTTTCCGTCTTCGACCAGCCGGCCCTGGACGATTCCCATCCCATTGGGGGTCTGGACGGTGGCGAGAAATGGAATGCGTTCGCCCAACTCCCGCCAGGCGGTCACTTCCACCCACACCGTCTCATCCTTGCGGGGGGTCGCCGCCACCGAAAAACTGCACACCAACACCCCGTCCGGGGTGTAGCGCGCTTCCGGGTCTTTGCCCAGATTGCCGATCAGTTGAATTTCCAGCATGTTACAGCCTCTCTTGTGGTGGGATTAAATCCAGTCCGAGAAGGGCGAAAAAGTCGCTCTCATCGGGCGTGGGTACAACTTCGCCGCTATCTCGCCGCCGCACCGCCCCGTCCCGGACAATGTAGATGGACGGCAGATAGCCGCCGTGCCGTTTCGCAGTGACCAAGCGGCGCGAAAACTCCGCTCCGCCGGTACGCAGCGCAAAAATCACCCCCCATTCGGCAGGGGGCAGGACGACAAATAAATCCAGATTGATTCCCTCTGGGAGAGCATACTGCTTGTACCGTTGTCCGCTTTTGATGGCAGGCAATGGTAGGGTTAAGTCGCGGTGTCCATTGGAAGCCCCAAACAAGTCCATGATTGGCAGCGGCTCGGCTACGATTTCAATGTCCCCCACTTCCGTTTTGCGCCGCCGAATGCTCCCGGCGATTTCGATCCTTGCGCACTGCGGCGCAAGAAGATCGAGATACTGGCGGGCGATTTCTTCGGCTTCACTCAGCGGTAGTTTGGTTTTCATTCTGCTTCTCCGTAAAGCATCTGCTTTGTGCGTGGTATCGAGTGCGCACCCCTCGCTCAACCCGTCTCACCGGTTGCCCGTGCCGTCCTGCCGCCCAAGGAGTAGCCTTTCGTTATCTGCTACCCGGTCCATCCTCTTGCCGCCAAGAGATCGGACAGTGCCTTCTCCCGCTTTCGCTGTCGGAGGGTGGTTAGCGCCGCTCGCCGCATTCATGGTCAGGACAGTCGGCGGTTTACCTTCTACCACCGCCAGGTCGGTTTGCCCTGCATTGCACAGGGCGGCCAGTCTTCCCCAGGGCGAGAGTCACCGGCTTGTTTTTATCCGATACTTTCTTGGGCTGTTTATCGGACACGCTTCCTAGCCTCGGAAGGCTTACCAGCCTGCCTGCCCCTACCCGTCTTTCCGGGATGCCACCCGTCTCTCCGGGCCGTCACCCTGCCTGTTTCCCGGCACTGGTCAGGGTGTGCCGGGCTGTACCTGCCTGCTGATGGGGCAGCAACCCCGGCAGGCTCGGCAGACCCGC
>FWWM01000937.1_pt1 | contig 93342 bp, 88 predicted proteins | sample 2228351 | NCBI WGS metagenome assembly FWWM01 (sample SAMEA103939774, study PRJEB20133) | metagenome | reverse complement strand
GGATTGACCGAATGATGTCGCCGCGATGGGGGGTATTCGGTGCATCCTGCCCATTCGGTGCATCCCGCCCATTCGTTGTCATATCCCTCGGGGGGTGGGGGAGCGTATGACAACGAATGAGAGGGATTGACCGAATGATGTCGCCGCGATGGGGGGTATTCGGTGCATCCTGCCCATTCGGTGCATCCCGCCCATTCGTTGTCATATCCCTCGGGGGGCGGGGGAGCGTATAACAACGAATGAGAGGGATTGAGCGAATGACTGCGTCGCAACGGAGGTATCATCATCTTGTCGCGTCGCTCGCCGCATCCAACGCCGCCACCTCGTCCTCGGTCAGCCGCCAGCCCAGCGCACCGGCGTTCTCCTGCGCCTGCCGCGCGTTCTTCGCGCCGGGGATGGGCACGGCCCCTTTGCAGATGAGCCAGTTCAGCGCGACCTGGTTGGGGCTTTTGCCGCCGTGCGCCGTGCCGATCTCGCGCAGCAGCCCGACCAGCGGTTGGATGCGGGCCAGGTACTCCCGCCGAAAACGCCGGCCGCGTAAGCCGGGCGGCGGGTTGTCCGGCCCGTACTTCCCGGTGAGCATACCCTGCGCCAGCGGGCTGTAGGCGATCAGGGTCACTCCCAGCTCCCGGCACGCCTCCAGCAAGCCGCTGCGCTCGGGCGCGCGTTGCAGCAGGCTGTACTCGACCTGGTTTGACGCCAGAGGCACCCCTCGCCTGGCCAACACGTCGTAGGCGCGGCGCATCTGGTCGGTGTTGTAATTGCTCACCCCGACGGTGCGCGTCAGCCCGGCCTGCACCGCATCTGCCAGGGCATCGGCCCAGAATTCGACCGGCCGCGGAGGGAGGGGCCAGTGCACCTGGTAGAGGTCAACCTGCGCCAGCCCCAGGCGCTCCAGGCTCTTGCGCAGCGCCGCAACCAGTTGTCCCTTGCCCAATCGCCAGGGCAGCGGCATGAACTTGGTGGCGATGGTCAGCCCGTCGCGGCGGCCGGCCATGAATTGCCCCAGGAAGCGCTCCGAACGCCCCCGGCCATAAACCTCGGCCGTGTCGAAGAAAGTGACCCCGCCGGCCAGGCTGGCGTCGAACGCTGCTTTGATTTCGTTTTCGGAATAGTCCTTGCCGTAGCCCCAAAACATGGTGTCACCCCATTGCCATGTGCCCAGGCCCAGTGGGGTGACCCGGATCTCAGTCCGGCCCAGGGGAACAGTGTCGTCGGTGAGTTGTATGGTCATTTGTGCTCCGTGCTGCGTATTGCGTACTGCATACTGCGTATTGCGTACTGCATACTGCGTATTGCGCTATTCGCCGATTCGTGATTCGCCATTCGCTGATTCGTGATTCGCCAATTCGCCATTCGCTGATTCGCTATTCGCTCTTACATTCCCATGCTCTCGATGGCTGCGCGCACGGCGGCAGCGCTGGCCTGCAACGCTGCAGTCTCTGCTTCGTCCAGGGCGATGGGCAGGCTGGCCAGGATGCCCTCGCCGCCGACCAGGTGCGGCAGGGAGACGGTCACATCCCGGATGCCGACGACCTCGGGTAGTGGGGTGCACACGGTCATGATCGAGCGCTGGTTGTGCAGGATGACCTCCACGATGCGCGCCAGCGCACCGCCGATGCCGTAATAGGTGGCGCCCTTGCCGGCGATGATGCTGCGGCCGGCGAAGCGCACACGTTGGTCAATGTCGGCTTTGACCCCCTCGTCCAGGCCGATGCCGCGCAGCGCGCAGAACTGATCCACGTGAACGCCGCCTACAGTGACCAACGACCAGGTGAGCACTTGCGAGTCCCCGTGTTCGCCCACCACATAGCCGTGGACGTGATGCGGGTCAACCCCGACGTGGTCGGCCAGCAACGCGCGGAAGCGCGCCGTGTCCAGCGTGGTGCCCGAGCCGATGACCCGGCTCGACGGCACGCCCTGCTCGGCCGCGAACCGGGCGGTCATGTGGGTCATGATGTCCACCGGGTTGGTGGCGATCACCAGCACCGCATCGCGCGCATGGGCCAACACCTGCGGCACCACCTGCTGGAAGATGGCCGCGTTGCGTTGGAGCAGTTGCACCCGCGTTTCGCCCGGTTGGCGGCCCACCCCTGCAGCAATGACCACCGCCCGGCTGCCTGCCAGGTCGGCGTAGTCCCCGGCGCGGACGTCCAGGGGGTTGGAGAACGGCACCGCATGGGCGATGTCGTCCGCTTGAGCCTGTGCCCGCTCCCGGTTGACGTCTACCAGCACGATTTCGCGGCCCACCCCGCGCATCACCATCGCGTACGCAGCGGTTGCGCCTACCTGCCCGCTGCCGACAATCCCGACTTTCATGGCTCCTCCTTATGCTATTGCGTATTGCGTACTGCGTACGAAGTATGAAGTACGAAGTACGCAGTACGCATTCCAGCGGCTCATGCCGGCACTGCGCTGCCTGTCCGGATCGCTTCTGCGACCCGCATCCCGCCCAGCGCCGTCGCCAGCACCGACTGGCCGGGGAAGATGCTATCGCCCACCAGCCACAGGTTCGGCCCCAGCCGCGGGCCCCAGGCGCGAAAGAGGTTCGTCTGCGGGAAGCCGCCCACCCAGCCCAGGCTGCGATGGGTGAACCGTTGGAAGCTCACGGGTGTGCCGGGCAGGATCAACTTCGCCGCGTCGCGCAGGCCGGGTATGGCGACCTCGGCCGCGGCCAGCACCCGCTCAGTATACTCCATCTTGCGCTTTTCGTAAGCATCGCGGTCGCGTTCGAACAGCTCCCACCAGGGTGCCAGGGCCGTGTGGGTGCTGATGGTCAGCGCGCGTTGCCCCAGAGGCGCCCGTGCGGGGTCATCGGGCAGGCTGAGGGACAGAAAGACGCTGTTGCCCTCGCCCAGCGGTTCACGGACCAGCACCTGGTGATGCAGCGGCAGGTTGGCCGGGAGGACCGCACCCTCCAGCCCGACGTAGACCATGAATGCCCCCCAGCCGTCGGCCGGCACCCGGGCCCGGCGCAGCTTCGGCGGGGCGTCCTCGCCCATCAACGCCGCAGCGTCGTGCGGCGGCAGGTTGAAGACCACCACATCGGCCTCGAAAGCCGCGCCTTTGTTGGTTTCGACGCGGTAGCCTCCGGCCGGCTGTGGGTCAACCCGGGTGACGCGTTGGCGGTAGTGCACCCGGCCGCCGTGACGTCGTACCCCCTCTGCCAGGGTGTGCGCCAACTGGCCGATGCCGCCGTGCACGTGCACCACCCCGCGGCGGGGCATGTCCAGCGCCGCTGCACCGTAGAGCGCGTTGGCCCGCGCAGAGGTCGCCTGTGCGGCGATGAGCAGTTGGCCGTCCACATACTGGCGCAGCCGGGGCGACGCGCCGTTCAATCGCGCTGCCACCGGTCGCAGGCCATCCAGCGCCAGGCCGGGCAGCCGCACATGTGCCGAGGCGGCCAGTCCCAGCCCAACCCCAACCAGCCGGGCAAGGTCGGTCCCGGTCTGCGGGGGCCAGGGCACGCCTTGCAGCGCCACTTCCCACATGCGGTCGGCTGTGGCCTCCTGCCAGCGCCAGAACGCTTCCCCTTCCGGGCCGAACGCGGCCAGCCGTTCCGCCCGCCAGTCCTCGGGATCAACCCACCGGGTGACCTGGCACCCGTCCGCCAGGTGTACCTGCATGGCGACCTGCGCAGGCGTCACTGGCCAGGTGATCCCCAGCGCCTCGCCCAGCCGGGTCATCCCGCCGGCCGGCTCGAATCCCGCCGCCAGCGTTGCGCCGGCATCGAAGCGGTAGCCCTGGTGGTAGAACGTCCCCGCGCATCCGCCGGGATAGACATGCGCTTCCAGCACGGTCACGTCGAAACCGGCTTTCGCCAGCAGCGCGGCCGTTGTCAACCCGCCGATGCCGGCGCCGATGATGGTGATACGATGTGTCATCAATCTGCTTTCATCCAATTCATGGAGTCAAAGTTTCAGCCGGTTGCGTGGTTCACGCAAAAGACCGGCTAAAGCCTCGATTCCGGTGCATCGGACGACTGGAGTCGAGGCTTCAGCCGGTTGCGTGGTTCACGCGAGAGACCGGACAAAGCCTCGATTCCGGTGTGTGGAAACCAGTCCATTATCTGCCAGACTGAAGCATCCGCCTCGTCTTCCACCCGCGATACGCGAACAACACCGGCATCCCGGCCCACATTAACGCGCCGACTGCCCACCAGAACGGGTGGCGCCTGAGCTCGGCCTCCACCTCATCTACCACGTCGGTAGTGCCGTCGTCCACGCGCACGAAGCGATGGCGATGCGCCCATGATGCAAATGGCCCTTGCACCTGGCGGTCCAGAAACCCCTCGGGCGAGACATCCTCGATGCGCGCGATCCAGCGCACCGGGATCGGCCCGGCCCACAGGGTGAAGTCCATCACGTCGCCGTGGGAAAGTCGTTCAGGCGCGCGGTGCACCCGCACGATCATCGGCGGCGGGGTGATGGCCCCCATGCTGGCCGACCGGCTGTGGAATTCGGCCACCGCAGCCTGAGGCGCGTTGACGCGAAAGGTGTGTTTGAATTTCATGTTCTCCCCAACAAATCCCGCAAAGCGGATTCCGCATCCGAAAAGCGAAACTGGAAGCCCAGGTCCAACAGCTTGCGCGGCAACGCCTTCTGGCCCTCCAGCACCATGGAGGCCACCTCGCCCAGGGCCAGCCGCAGCGCAAAGCCGGGCACGGGCAACCAGGAGGGCCGGCCCAACACCTTGCCCAGCACGCGCGCGAACTCGGCGTTGGTCAGGGGCTGGGGCGCGCACAGGTTGAACGGCCCTTGAGCTTGCTCGTTTTCGATCAAGAAGCGGATGGCGCCGACCTCATCGGCGGGATGGATCCAGGAGAAGCCCTGTTGGCCGCTCCCTATCGGCCCGCCGACGAAAAACCTGAACGGCAGCAGGAGCTGCTTCAACGCGCCTTCGTCGGGGCTCAGCACCACGCCGGTGCGGATGCTGACGTGGCGCACCCCTTGTTGTGTCACGGCTGCCGTGGACGCCTCCCACTCCACGGTCAAGCGCGCCAGAAAATCGTCCCCGGGCGGATCGGCCTCCGTCAACAGCTTGTCGGTGCGTGTGCCGTAGTAGCCGATGCCCGATGCCTGGATCACGACGTTCGGCTTGGCGCGCGCTGCGGTTACCGCGGCCAGCACTGCGGCTCCGGCGTCCAGCCGGCTGTTCCGGATGAGCGCTTTGCGCTCCGGCGTCCAGCGCGCAGGCGGGAAGCCGCGGCCGGCCAGGTTCTCGCCCGCCAGGTTGACGATGGCCAGCGCGCCCTCGACCAGGCCGCCCCAGCCGGCAGCCGTGCGGCCGTCCCACTTCTCAGCGCGCACGCCGGCCGGCAGGCGCGCCGCTCGCGCCGGATCCCGGCTGAGCACGATCACTTCGTAGCCGGACCCCGCCAGGTTGGCGGCCAGCGCCCGGCCGATAAAACCGGTTCCTCCGGTGATGATGATGCGCATAAGTCCCTCCTCCAGTTTTGGTTCATCAGCCTGCGGGTTTCAACCGCAGCTTCACGCGTACATCAGCGCCTCGCGCACGCTGATGCGCGCCGCGGCGCGCGCCGGAAAGACCGCCGCGTAGGCCGCTATGGCCGTCACTCCGGCCAGCCAGATGGCTACAGCCGGCCAATGGTACGCAAAATCCAGGTCAATGTCCAGCATGGTTTGGCCCAGCAGCCGGGCCAGCGGTTGCGCAACGGCAAAGGAGACCGGAACCGCGATCAGCCAGCTCAGAAGCCCCTGCAGCACCCCCTCGGTGATGAAAAGCCCCATCAACGTGCGGTTCTGGGCGCCGATGGCCCGCAGCACGCCGATCTCGCGCGTCCGCTCCACCACGCTGATGCCCAGCGCGCCGGCCAACCCGATGCCGCCCACCGTTGCGGCCAGCGCAGCCAGCCCCAACAACATCCCGATGACCGTGTTGAACTGGTTGTTGGCGTAGTCCCGCTCCTCCAGCTTGATCGCTGTGGTGTAGAAGTCCACCTTGAAACCGGCATCTTCGTAGCGGGTCTTGAGGTCGTCCGCAACCGCTCGCGCGTCCGCCAGGGTCGCGGCGCCGGCCTGTACCAGCACCTGGGTGGCCACGTTGCGTTTCCCCACGGTCTCGAGCATGACGTCCAGCGGCGCGTAAATGGGCTCCACCAGGAAGCCGGTGTCGTAGACCACGCGATAAAGGCCGATCACCTGCCACGTCGCCTCGCCCAGGTTGCCCAGGTCCAGGGTGATTTCATCCCCCAGGGCAATTCCGTTCTTCGTGGCGGTCTCCGCGCTGATCACCACGGCCCGACCGTCCGCAGGCTGCAGCCACCGGCCGGCCGTGATGATGGGCCGATACATGGCTGTTTCGGGCGGGACGCCCTGGAGCTGTGCGCCCAGCCCGGCCGAGTCCTGTAGACGTTCGCCCGACCGCAGGAGCGTCGCGTTTCGGCTGTACCACGTCTCGGCCGCCAGCACGTTCGGGTTTTCGGTGGCGATTTCTGCGACGCGTGCGGCGTCCTGTTCGCGGGTGAAGCCGATGCGGAGGTCGTAACCGCGGCGGGCCAGGTCGTTGTCCAACGTCAACTGGATGGAGGCGACCAGGCTCATGACCACCAGGAACATCGTCCCGGCCACCGTCAGCACCAGGAGCGTGAGCGCCAGCCGGCCTTTGCGGCGGAACAGGTTGCCCAGGCCCGCGGCATAGACCGGCGGCAGGAAACGCGCGCCGATGCGTTCGACCAGGCGATCCAGCCAGCTTGTCCCGAAGTCTGCGCCCACGCCGTAGGAAGCGATAGCCTGGCGCACGCTGATGCTGGCGCCCTTGAGCGCAGGCCACAACGCGGCCAGCACCGGCGCCAGCAGCGCAGATAGCGTCTGCAGGATCAGCGCGTTGCGAGAAAGCTGAAACGTTTCGTAATCAATATTGAAGAGCCGCAGGTAGACGCGCGCCATGCCGAACGCAAAGGCGCTGCCGGCCGGCAGCGCAACAAGAAGCGCCAGCGCGCCCATGATCCCTGCGCCTGTCAGGTAGAGGCGGGCCACAACCCCGCTGCGGCCCCCCACCGCTTTGATCACGCCGATCTGGTCGGTTTGTTGGGTGATGAGCGCCGTGAAGGTGTTGAGCACCAGGATGACGCTCAGGAGCAGCGATGCCACCGCCATGAACTGCAGCACCAGGTTGACCCCCTCCAGGAATTTGCGGCCCCAGTGCCGTTCAGGATCCTGGTAGAGTGTTACGGCGATGCCGTAGCCCTGCTTGCCCAGCCGCGAGCGCAACTCACCGGCCAGGTCCTGTGCCTGGGTGAGGCTATAGTCTTCGACACGCGCCAGCAGTTGTCCGAAGCGGCCTTCAGGTACGCCGAACTCGGCCAGGCCGGCCGCATCTGCGAAGAAATGAGCCTGTCCGCCGAACGGCGGCGGCTGGACAAAAGGATGGCGGATCAGGCCGCCGATGGTGAACTCACGCGCCTCGCCGTTGATTTCGAAGAGCACCGTGGCCCCGATGGGGATGTTCCACTCTTCGCTGGTGAGGCGTTCCACGGCCAGCACGTTGCCCTTGGGCCAATCCCCCTCCTTGAGCGCCAGTTGGTCGTAGGTCTGCCGGATGTAGTCCGACCGTTGGACCAGCGTGCCGATCTTCCATTTGTCATCGGGTTGCAGTTTGTAACGCACCGAGATCTGGTTGACCGGCTCGATGTCCACCAGGCCGGGAGTCTCCTTGAGCGCGTCCACCGCTTGTTGATCCACATAATCCCGCAGGATGATGTTGATGTGGGAAGGCTGCACTGCGCGATGGGCCGCGTCCATGGTGCTGAGGAGCTGGTCGAGCAGCCCGAAGATGCCGCCCACGGTGAAGACACCCGCGGCAATGCTCAACACGGCCAGCAGCGTGCGCGCTTTGTTGTGCCAGAGGTCGAACCAGACTTTATGCCAGAGAACGGACATGTAACCCCTCATTCACGCCCCAGAAGCCCGGCCTCTGTAAGAGACCGGGGGCCCAGGTTCAGGCGCACGGCCCACTGGCCAGCACTCGCGTTTCGTCGCGCGCGATTTCACCGTTGATCACGGTCACCGTCCTCGGAACCTGGCGCGCCAGCTCCTCATTATGGGTCACCACCAGCAGGGTCTTGCCCTGGCCGGCCAGCCGACAGAAGAGCGCAAACACCTCGTCGGACGTGTGCGCGTCCAGGTTGCCGGTGGGTTCGTCGGCCACCAGGATCGGCGGGTCGTTGGCCAGGGCGCGAGCGATCGCCGCGCGTTGTTGTTGGCCGCCCGAGACCTGGCTGGGCAGCTTGAACATCTGATCTCGTAATCCCACCAGCTCCAGCAGGGCGACGGCGCGTTCCTTGCGCTCCCTGGGCTTGAGCCGCGCTGCAAAGTCCATGGGGAGCAGTACGTTCTGCAGCAGGTTCAGCGCGGGCAAAAGCTGGAAGAATTGAAAGACAATCCCGACCTCGGTGGCGCGCCAGGCTGCCAACTGGTTTTCGCTCAATTGGTGAATCGGTCGGCCGTTGACGATCACCTCGCCCCGGGTCGGACGGTCAATGCCGGTGATCATGTTGAGCAGGGTGGATTTGCCGTTGCCCGAAGGACCGACGATAGCGAGGAACTCCCCTGCACGAACGTCTAGCGATACCCCGCGCAGAACCGTGACGTCGGTTTCCCCCACGCGAAAGGTCTTGATGACGTTCTTGAGCTGGATGATCGGTTGGCCGTTGTTCACGCGAAAAACTCCCCATGATATCCGAACAGCACCGGCTGCGGGATGGTGGCACGAGCCACCTCATCCAGCGATGCTGCGTCCAGCACCAGCAGGAATGAGGTGCGTGCCGCGGTGTCCAACACCACCGACAACAGCACGCCGTCGTCCTCTTGTGTGCGCCCTGGCCTGCCCACGAAGATCGGCTCGCCCGGATAACACCCCGGCCGATACCAGGTGGCTGAACTGCGGCGTTGCAAGTCAATCTTGACGATTTGGTTGTAAAACCCCTCGTGGTTGGCCTTGTTGATGCTGGACGCGTACACGTAGCGGTAGCGGCCATCCATGGCGAAGCGCTCGTTGTCGAAGCGCGCCAGCTCGGCGCACTCATCTGACAGCAGCTCCCACGTGACCCGCTTTCCTTTCAGCGGCAGGCGATACCGGCGCAGCCGTCCGAACGGCAACGGCGTTTTGCCTTCTTGCATCTTGTCCAGGTACCAGGTCTGGATGATGCTGGCGTCCTCGTATGCATCTATGTCCAGCACGATCTCGTCCCCCTCCTCCCATGCGTTAACATGGTGGAACGCGAAGAAGGGGTCGGCCTCATACCGGCCCACCAGCTCCCCGGTATGGCGGTCCAGGACGAAGAACGGGGTGCCACGCCGCGGCTCCCAGCGGAAGTTCTCGATGTAGGGCTTCAGCCACAGCAACAGGTTCAACGGGTTCACCACCAACGGGAAGGCAGTGAAGATTGCATAGCGCCGGGTCATGCCGAAGCTGTGCATGTACGAGGGCTGCGTGGCGGGCACCTGGCCGACCATGGTGCGCGTTCCATCGCGGTCCACTCGGTAAAGCCGGTAGTGGCTGATGGCGTGATAGCGGGTGACTAAGTTGTACGCCGCGCCCGTTTCGGGATCGAACTGCGGATGCACCGTGGTCATCTGCCCGGAAAGCGGCCCGTCTTCGTACACGAAGACCCCAGCGGTCGCCAGGGTTTCCGGGTCGAACTCCACCTGGATGGGGGTTTCGGCCAGTGCCAGGTAGCGCTCGGCGATTTTGGCGATGCTGACCTTTGCGCTATCCGTGATCTGGGGGTCGAAAATGGTCTGGATGCGGCTGAAGATCGAGCGACACGGATCGGTCGCAAACTCGGAGTAAGCAATGCGGCCGGCTTCCATCGCCGCGCGATAGGAACGCGTGTCCAGGAATTTGTTGGCATAGGACACCCGGCCACCTCCAAACGAAAACTTGTGGAGCATGGCCAGGCCATCGAACCAGTGTCGGTAGCGGTCTGGGCCGACCTCGAAGGTGCCAGGCCCGTTGCGGATCAGCGTCCCTTGCAGCCACTCAGGCAGATGCCCGGTCACAGGCAGGCTTTCGATGTCCAGTTCGCGCTCGGTCTTACGTAATGCCAGGTCGTAATAAGCGGGCATACAGTACCCTCCTTAGCAGGCAGAGCGGCCTGATGCCCGGTTTCCCCCGAGCCAAACGGATCAGGCCGATCTGCGTTGTTTTGCACCCTATATCCCCGGTGTTGGATCAATCAGCTCGGCGGCGATCTTGCCGGAGGCCAACACGGCCGGGACACCTGCGCCGGGATGAGTTCCTGCGCCCACGAAGTACAGGTTTTCGAACTCCTCGGAGCGGTTATGGGGCCGGAACCAGGCCAACTGCAACAGGGTCGGCCGGACGGAGAACGCTGCGCCCTTGTAGCTGTTCAGCACATCGCGGAAGTGCACCGGATCAATCATATGCTCGGCGATGATGTTCCCTTGCAGCCCCGGCAGGTAGCGATCCTCCAGATATTGTATGACCCGATCCCGGTACGGCCGCGCCAGTTTTGCCCAGTCATCCCCGGAATCCAGGTGCGGCACGGGAGAGAGCACGTAGAACGATTCCGTGCCCGCTGGCGCGATGCTGGTGTCGGTGATCGTCGGCATATGCAGATACAGCGAAAAGTCCTCCGGCACGGGACGCGCGCCGAAGATATCGCCGAGCAGGCCGCGATAGCGCTGGTTCAGGATGATGTTGTGGTGATGGAACTTGCTGTCCAGGTAACGCCGGTTGGTTCCGAAGTAGATCACCACCAGCGACATGCTATAGGCCATGCGATCCAGCCTGCGGTTAGTGTACTTGCGGCGATACTGTTCTGGGATCAAGTACCTGTAGGTATGGGCCACATCGCCGTTGCTGACCACCACGTCTGCGCTCTCCACAGTGCCGTCCGGCAGGCGCACACCTGTGACCCGGTGGCCGTTGGTTACGATCTCCTTTACTTCGGTGTTCAGCATTACTTTGCCGCCGATGTCGCGGAATAGCCGGCCCAGGCCCTCTACGACTGCACCCGTGCCACCGATGGCGTAGTGGACGCCCCATTGCTTCTCGAACTGCGCCACCAGGGTGTAGACCGATGGGGTGTCGAACGGGTTGCCGCCCACCAGCAAAGGATGGAACGAGAAGACGCGGCGCAGGAAGTCGTCTTTGATATAGCGTGCCACATGGGTGTAGGTTCCCAGGAACGCCTGCAGCCGCAGGATATCCGGCATGATGCGCAGCATGTCGGTGAGTTTCAAGAACGGGCGGTCGGTCAGGCTGTTGAAGGCTTTGAACACCTCTTCGGTAAGCTTTACGTAACGGAGATAGCCATCTATATCGGCCGGGTTGAACCGCCGGATTTCCTCGATGGTGGCCTCTTTGCTGCGGTAATAGTTGAAGTAACGGCCTTCGTGATCAAAGATGCGGTAAAAGGGATCCAGCGGCACCAATTGGAAGTAATCCTCGCGACGCCGGCCGGCCAGCTCGAAGATCTCGTCGAAGAAGGATGGTACGGTCATCACTGTGGGGCCGCCGTCGAACTTGAAGCCGTTGATCTCGTACTGATAGGCGCGGCCTCCGAGTTTGTCGCGCTTTTCGATAAGGGTAACGTCGTGGCCCTTGGCCGCAAGCCGACATGCTGCGCCCAGGCCCCCGAACCCGCTTCCGATCACGATGATCCTTTTCCTGCTGGCCATGATATGCCTGTCCTTTCGATGTTTCTTGATTATAAACCACGGTTATCCGATTGGCCGCTCGCGCGCCGACCACTCTCTCTGAAGGGACGCACAGCCCTGGGCACCGACTCCGGGGTCAGAAGCTGGTCTGCGCGATCTCGGCAGACAGCACAGGGCTCTCCGTTTCGTCGAGGGCATGCTGACGCATCGTGCGCGCCCGCCACCAGATCCCCGGCAGGCGGCGCAGCTTGCCCCATGTGCCAACATGCGCGCGTCGCGTGAAGACGTCGCCGTCATGCGCTTCGATATCTGCCAGGATCGCCCGGTAGAGCTCCGCTGCGGCAGCGATGGCAAAGCGACCGCTGGGATGCAACTTGGCGATTCCCGGCATCGCCTCGGCGTAGAGCTGCCGGTTGCGCTCGATCTGAAAACGCATGAACGCCCGCCAGCGATCGTCAACCCGGCCGGCCGCGATGTCGTCTTCGCTCAGCCCGAACGCAGCCAGCTCGTCCTGCGGCAGGTAAAGCCGGCCCGCCTCCCAGTCCTCGCGCACATCGCGCAAGATGTTGGTCATCTGCATCGCTACGCCTAACTTCACCGCATACGGAATGGCGTCCTGGCCCGAGAAGCCGATAATATGCATGGACATCAGTCCGACGGTTGAGGCCACGCCATAGCAGTATACTGCCAGTTCATCGAAATCGGCATAGCGCTTTTTGTTCAAGTCCGCAGTAACCCCGTCTACCAACTGCAGGGCATAGCGCGTCGGAATCCGGTAGCGCGCCCGCGTGTCGGCCCATGCCAGCGCAATGGGGTCATCGCACGGCGGCGGCGACGCCAGCGCGCACGCTTTCCACCGCGCCAGTCCTGCCCTCAGATCGCCGTCTGCCGCGTCAATGAGATCGTCGGTGATCCGGCAGAAGGCGTACAGCGCCCGCACCGAGCGGCGTCGAGGGGCCGGCAGCAGGCTGGAGGCCATGTAAAATGTCCGGCTGTGCTCACGCGCCACATTGTCGCAATGCGCATATGCTTTGTCCAAGGCTTCCGGATCAATCTCAAACAATTCCGGCGGAGGTTCGTCTTCCAGCTTCTCGCAGGCCATCGCCAGCAAGCGGCGTTCCCAGGATCGCTCAGGTCGGTTCATCGGACTTCGCTCCTCTCATAAGCTGAACCAATGTTGAGAGTATAGCACACTATTCATTGTTTGTCAAGTGATTGCAGAGTGTTTGTTTAGTTAAGTTTGCCACATGTCATTTGACCGTCCAGCGCTCCGCCGTTACAATCCTCTTTCAGAGGAGCAAGACATGGCAGAGAATCGGCAGGATGAACAGGCGTCCCTGATCGTCGCTTATCATCAGGCATCCAAGCACCATTTTCATGCGTTTGCGCCCGGCCCCGGCTACCTGGATTGGGCCAACCAGCCCGATCCGTTCCGGCGTTACGCGGGCGCGCCGGTTATCCCGTTGCAGCGCATCGCGCCCGGCGATGAGCCGCCCTATGCGGCGGGGTTCGTCCCGGGCCTGGTTGCGCCTGCGCCGCTGGACTACGCCAGCATCTCGCGCCTTTTCTTCGACACGCTGGCCCTTTCGGCCTGGAAAGCCTACCGGGGCAGCCGCTGGGCGCTGCGGGTGAATCCCTCCAGCGGCAACCTGCACCCCACCGAGGGGTACCTGATCTGTGGCCCCGTGCCGGGACTGTACGAGACACCCATCCTGGCCCACTATGCGCCGGCCGAACATGCGCTGGAGGTGCGCGCCCGTCTGTCGGATCGGACGTGGCAGTTTCTGCGGGAGGGGGTTGCGGTACGCCAGGGCGAAGGCCTGCCCGAAGGGACGATCTTTGTCGGCCTGACTTCGATCCTCTGGCGCGAGGCGTGGAAGTACGGAGACCGTGCCTATCGCTATTGTCAGCACGACGTGGGGCACGCGCTGGGTGCGCTGGGGATCGCCGCATGCGGCCTGGGTTGGGAGGCGCGGCTGCTGGATTCCCTGGGCAGCGATGAGGTGGCTGCGCTGCTGGGGGTGAGTGATCCGCAAGGCGCCGAGCCGGAGCATCCCGATTGCCTGGTGGCTGTGTATCCGCACGGTTGGCGCTACCGCAACTGGCAGGTATCGGAAAGCATCCTTGAGGTTTTCCGCCACCTGGGGCTGAGCGGCCGGCCCAATCGGTTAAGCCCGTCGCACGTCGCCTGGCGTTGGGCAGAGGCGGCCGCAGAGATCGCGCGCAAGCCGGCGGGAGAGGGGACAGTGGTCAGGGGGCAGGGGTCAGGGGACAGGAGTCAGGGGACAGGAGTCAGGGGGCAGTGGTCAGGGGACAGGAGTCAGGGGGCAGGGGATAGGGGGCGGGACACGGCGGGCAAGAGGGAGGTCGGCGCGAGTCCGCAGGCGGAGGGTGGTCCGTCGTTGCGCCGGATCATCCATCAACGCCGGAGCGCGGTGGAGATGGACGGCGAGACGCATATTGATGCGGACGCCTTCTACCGCATCCTGGCGCGCACGATGCCGGTGGCCGATGCAGCGCCGTTCAGCCTGCTGCCCTGGTCGCCCCATGTGGACCTGGCCCTGTTCGTACATCGCGTGCGCGGCCTTGAGCCGGGCCTGTACCTGCTGGCGCGCGATCCGGCCCGCGTCCAGGTCTTGCGTGCGGCCATGCGGCCGGAGTTCGATTGGGCGCGGCCCGACGACTGCCCGGCCGGGCTGCCGCTGTATCGGCTGGCGCGCGGAGACGTGCGCGCGATCGCCCGGCGGCTCTCGTGCGGCCAGGACATCGCGGCCGATGGCTGCTTCAGCCTGGGGATGATCGCGGCGTTCCAGCGCCCGCTGCAAGAGCTCGGCGCATGGTTCTACCCGCGGCTGTTCTGGGAATGCGGCATGATCGGCCAGGTGCTGTACCTGGAGGCCGAGGCGGCCGGCGTGCGCGGCACAGGCATCGGCTGCTTTTTCGACGACGGCGTGCACGACCTCCTGGGCCTGCGTGACCTGCAATTCCAGAGCCTGTATCATTTTACCGTCGGCGGGCCGGTGGACGATCCGAGATTGACTACGCTGCCGGCTTACGAATAAGTTCCATCGGCTCGTCCATCGGCGCCTGATGCAGTAAAACGGATAGTTCGCCGCACCCACAAACCCGTGCGCCAACAAACCCGGTTTCTCTGAGAAACCGGGTTTGTTGTTTGCACCGACAAACCGGTTTCTTCAAAGAGCTGCATCTGCTTGCTTAAAAACTCTATGCATAGTCTTGACAAACTATGAACACTATGGTATAAGTGATTTGTGCGCTGCATGATGAGCAGTGCCTGCGTGCCAGGCGTCTTAGAGAGTGCCTGGCACGTGAGCACAGTCGTTTCGCCTACGTGCCAGGCATCTTGGAGAGTGCCTGGCACGTGATATGAATCCTTGCCGGGAGCATTGCGAATGAAAATCGTGGGACGTGTTCTGCTGGGTGTTATCGCCGCCGTCGTCTTGCTGGCCCTGGTCGGGCCGTTCCTGGTGCCCGTGCGGCCGCTGGAGGGCCTGAAATCACCCGAAGAGCTGGCCGACCCCGACAGCCGCTTCATCGAGGTCAACGGCTTGCGCGTCCACTACAAGCAGATGGGCAGCGGTGAGCCGCTCATCCTGCTCCTCCACGGGTTCGGCGCCAACACAGCCTCCTGGCGCAAGGTCATGGCGCCTCTGGGAGAGCTGGGCACCGTTGTGGCCTACGACCGTCCCGGTTTTGGCCTGACGCAAAGGCCGTTGGATGATGCGCTGCGCGCCTGGCCTGGACCTAACCCATACAGCCCCGACGCCCAGGCCGATCAGGTTGTGGCGCTGATCCAGGCGCTTGGCTTTGAGCAGGCGATCCTGGTGGGCAATTCGGCTGGCGGTACGGTGGCCATGCACACCTATTTGCGGCACCCGGAGCGCGTCCGGGGCCTGGTATTCGTGGACGCGGCTATCTACACGGGCGGCGGCGCGCCGGGGTGGATCAGGCCGCTCTTGGGCACACCGCAACTACGGCGTCTGGGGCCCCTGGTCTCCCGCAGCCTGGTTGCCCAGGGTGACCGTCTGCTGGCTGCAGCGTGGCACGACCCGGCGAAGATCACGGCCGAGGATCTCGCTGCGTACCGGTCTGCCAGCCGTGTCGAAAACTGGGATCGGGCGTTGTGGGAGTTCACCCTGGCCAGCCGCGATCTGCGCCTGGCAGAGCGTGTGGCTGAGGTTGGCGTCCCGGCGCTAGTGATCACCGGCGATGACGACCGCATCGTGCCCACCGCGGAGAGCATCCGCCTGGCGCGCGAGCTGCCGAATGCCGAGCTGGTGGTGATCCCGGCATGTGGCCACGTGCCCCAGGAGGAGTGCCCGGAGGCGTTTCTGGACGCAGTAAAAGGATTCGTGATCAAGGTCAAGTAAAAGAGCAAGTTGAAGGAGAAAACAATGGCTACCAAACTCGACGGCAAAAGTGCACCCGACTTCGCGTTGACCGACACCAGTGGCAACACCGTTCGGCTCTCCGACTACCGGGGACGGCAAAACGTTGTCCTGGTTTTCAACCGGAGCGTCTACTGACCGTTCTGCCGGCGGCATATGGCGCAGTTGCGCCAAGACTACGAGCAATTCCTGGCCCGGGACGCCGAGATTCTGGTGGTAAATCCCGAAAGCATGGCGGAGGTGAAAGCCTTCGCCAAGAGCCTGGACCTGAAGTTCCCCATGCTGGTGGACCCCGGCCACGAGGTCGCCAACCGCTACGGCCAGGAGGTCAACCTGCTCAAGCTGGGGCGTATGCCCGCCCTGGTCGTCCTCGACCGGGACGGGATCGTGCGCTACGAGCATCGCGGGGGCAGCATGATGGATACGCCGAAAAACAGCGATGTGCTGGCGGTGTTGGATCGGCTGAACGCCGAAGCTTGAAATGGAAGAAGAAACCAGGTTTCTCGAAGAAACCTGGTTTCTGGAGGCTACGACAGGAGTTTGACCATGATAAAGACAGCATTGATTTGGGGCGCAGCAGGCGATATCGGACGCGCCATTGCGAACCGGCTTAAAGCCGACGGATGGCAAATCATCGCCGTCAGCCGTCAGGAGGACGACCTGGGCGGCAGTGCGGACTATGCGTTCGCCGCCGACGTGGCCGATCCTTTTGCGGTCCAGCGCGCTGTGGTCGCCATCGGCCAGGAGGCGGGTGAGGCTGGCCTGTTCGTGTACGCAGCCGGCGACATTGTGGCCGAGCCGGCCGCCAAGATGTCGCCGCAGACCTTTCGGCGCATCCTGGACGCCAACCTGATCGGCGCGTACAATACCTATCACTTCAGCCAGCCACTGCTGACCGCAGATGCACCGCTGGTCTTCATCGGCGCCGTGAGCGAGCGGATGCGGTTGCCCGGCCTGAGCGCTTATGCGGCCGCCAAGGCCGGCCTGGAAGCGTTCGCAGAGGCGCTGCGCAAGGAGGAGCGCAAACGCCGCGTCCTGGTCGTGCGCCCCGGGGCCGTGAACACGAAGTTCTGGCAAAAGGTGCCGTTCAAGATGCCGGGCAATGCCCTGGTGCCTGAGGCCCTGGCCGAGAAGATCGTCGAGGCGATCGGCGCCGGCCAGCAGGGAACCCTTGATCTGTAATGGCTTCAATAGTTACCGTATAGGAGCGTGAGCGATGAGCAGACGATGGATCGGGATCGGAGCGGTTATGTTGGCCCTGGTCGTAGCGGCGCCGGCCTACGCGCATCAACCTTTCTTCGAGGAAAACGATATCACCCCGGACGCGCCGTGGCGGATCAAGGATCCGACCATCTCAACGGCCGTGTACGCCACCCTCGCAACGCGGGATGACGTGGACTACTACACCTTCGACGGCCGCAAGGGCCAGCGGATTCTCCTGGAGATCACCATCCCGCAGATCGCCGGGCAGGAGCTCTTTGCGCCCGAGATGGCATTGATGGGGCCGGGGTTGGCCCCTGGCCAGCTCCCGGCCCGGGTGGTCCTCCCCGACAAGGCGGGTGTTACGCTGATCCCGGCGTTGACCGGTCCGGCCAGCACGTTCTATGAGCCATTTTCCCGCACCTCGTATTGGGAGCGGCAGTCACAACGTGTCACCCTGCCTGCGGATGGCCGGTACGTGGTCGCTGTCTGGCACGGGGCGGGCGAGGTCGGCCGTTACGTCTTCGTGATCGGCGACAAGGAACGGCCGGGCGGCGACCCCGCGTTCCGTAGCAAGATGCGCGATTATTGGACGCCGGTACCGCAACCGCCCGCAACGGTGCCTGCGGATCGGGCAAAGTCCTGCGGCGGTTACTGACCGATGCTCGGTTTGATAGGCATTGGGCGGCACGCAGGGCTGGAGATCGTGGGGCCGGTCGCCGAGATCCAACGGATGGCCCGTATCAGGGACAGGTAAACGATGCACGTTGCGGGACATGCGCCAGGGCGCATTGCATTGTTGGGATCAGGCGAGACGTCGCTGGCCGGCGGCCGGGTCTTCGAGAGTCTGGCCCGGGTGCTGCCGACTCCGCTGCGCGTGGCGGTGCTGGAGACCCCGGCGGGTTTCGAGCTCAACTCTGACCGGGTTGCCGGCCGCGTGGCCGACTTCCTGGCCGTCCGTTTGCAGAACTACCGGCCCCAGGTACGGGTGATCCCGGCGCGGCAGCGCGGCACACCGTTCAGCCCGGACGATCCGGCCCTTACCGAACCGCTGCTCCACGCCGACCTGACGTTCATGGGGCCGGGCAGCCCCACGTATGCGGTGCGGCAACTTCGGGATAGTCTGGCCTGGCATCGTATGATCGCGCGACAACGGATCGGCGCAACGTTGGCGTTCGCCAGCGCGGCCGTGATCGCCATCAGCGCTTACGCCCTGCCGGTTTACGAGATCTATAAGGCCGGGCACGACCTCCACTGGCAACCCGGCCTCGATCTGTTCGGGCCGTACGGGCTGAAACTGGTCTTCGTGCCGCACTGGAACAACGCCGAGGGCGGCTCGGAGCTGGATACCAGCCGTTGTTTCATGGGCCGCTCCCGCTTCGAGGCGCTGCGTGCCATGCTGCCCCCGGACGCGACCGTAGTCGGCATTGACGAGCACACGGCGCTGGCCATTGACCTGGCCGACGGCACCGCCCAGGTGATGGGCGCCGGGGATGTGACAGTGCTCAACAATAGCCTCACGCGTGGGGCGGAGTCGCCCCCACAATCGGGAATCGAGGCTGTAGCCGGTCTCTCTCGCGACGAGGGACAACCGGCTGACCCTGAAAGGAGGCTTCGCACAGCCTCGAGTCCAATACACAAACAAACTCTCTGGCGTTCGCGCACCTTCTCGGCCGGCGACCGCTTCTCCCTGGCCGAGTTCGGGCCCTTTGCCTGGCCCGAGCCGACCGTCGGCCTGCCGCCAGCGGTCTGGGAAGAGGCGCTGGCCGCCCATGCGGCCGATGAGGTGGCATCAGCGGCTCCCGCAGAGGTGCTGGCACTGCTCGCCGAACGTGAGGCTGCACGTGCGCGGCGAGACTGGGCAACAGCCGACGCGCTGCGGGCGCAGATTCTCGCGTTGGGCTGGCAGGTGCGGGATACGCCGGAGGGGCCGATGATCGCGCCGAGATCGTGATGGCCTTGATCCAAGAAAGCAAGCATCCTGACCCGAAAATGGGACGCGGACTACGCAGACGACGCGGAGGACGCGGATGAAATCTGAACCTGTCCGCGTCGTCCGCGATATCCGCGTCGTCCGCGTTCCAGTTCTTATCCCTGCCTATGTTATCTGTGACATCGGCACTGATGCAGAGTTGAAGGACGACTGCGGACTGCGGCCACCCACTCGGGGTGTTTCGCTACGTTTATATTCGCTGGGAAATTCGCCATGATCTGGGACTTTCAAGACACCCTTTCCCGTCGGCTGTTGCTCTGGTCGGCGCTCAGCGTCGTCGCCGGTGCGATCCTGCTGCTGGCGGGCGGCGACTTCTGGCGCGGGTTCGGCGTGCAGGCGTTGGCCTGGGGCGCGATTGACGCTGCCATCGCGCTGTTCGGGCAGCGGTCTGCAGCCAAACGCCGGGCCACGGGGCCGCATACGGCCGAGGCGCTGGCCGGCGAGGCGGTCAAGCTGCGCCGGCTGTTGTGGATCAACACGGGACTCGATGTGTTGTATGTGGCCGGCGGGCTCATCCTGGTGTATACTCTGGGCGCACAAAACCCGTTCGCGGCGGGCAACGGTTGGGGCATCGTTGTCCAGGGCGGCTTCCTGTTCGTCTTCGACCTGCTGCATGCGCTGGCCGTGCCCCGTCGGGAACCGGCGCTGCCCGCGCTGGACGTCTTCGCCGGCCCGGAGCACGCCGCATTCCGGCTGGACGGACGTCGCAGCTTGCTGCGTGCCGTGGCAAGCCCCGGCGTCCGTGGTGTGCGGGGCGGACGTCGCAGCCTGCTGCGTGCCGTGGCCAGTGACAACAACGCACCCGCCGCGCTGCTGGTGCACGGCTTTGGCGGCACCCCGGCCGAGATGCGCGGCCTGGCCGAGGCGCTGAACCGGGAGGGTTGGACGGTCGAAGCGATCCTGCTGCCCGGCTTCGGCGCGGATATCGCCACCCTAACCCAGCGGCGATACGAGGAATGGCTGGACGCAGTAGCGACCGCGGCGAAAAGCCTGCGTGAGGCCGGGCACCGACCGCTGTTGTTGGTGGGCTACTCGATGGGTGCAACGTTGACCCTCGCGCTGGCGGGACAAATCCGGCCGGATGGCCTGATCGCCCTGGCGCCGTTCTGGTGGGCAGAGAAGCCCTGGACGCGGATCGTCGAGTTCTTCGTGCGGCCCTTCCTGCCCATCGGACTTCGGCCGTTACGGAAGGCCGATTTCGGTGACCCGAAACTGCGCGAAGGCATCGCCAAATTCATGCCCGGTTTGAACCTGGATGACCCGGCGACCCAGGCCGCCATGCGCGATTTCCGTGTGCCGCTGGGGCTGATTGACCAGGTGCGGATGCTATCGCGGCGGATGTGGGCTGTGCTGCCGCAGGCCGATGTTCCGGTGCTGGTGGTGCAAGGCGTCTATGACAGCGTCGTGCGCACGCCGCAGACGCGCCGCCTGCTGAAACGGCTTCCTCGCGTTGCACAGTATGTTGAAGTCGAGAGCCAGCACGACCTGACACTGCCGGAAAACCCGGCCTGGCCACAGGTGGAGGCCGCGGTGGTAGCGTTTGCGCGCGCTGTGATGGGATAGGGACGGGACGCGGACGACGCGGACGACGCGGACAGAACCTTCAGCCACCAGCCCGTCTGCGACCGGCGTCGCAGATGTATTCGGGCGTTCATATGTTTCAAAACGGGGGTCACAGACCCCTTCAAGCAGAATTGATATCCAAAAGTCCGCGTCGTCCGCGGTATCTGCGTCGTCTGCGTCCCGAACAAAACACGCGTTACGATAAAGGCCATTGAGGGATGCAATCCGTGAAACGAATTATTCCAGCGCTTCGCAACACCTTCGGCGGGGCGACGCCGTTGCTGGCCACCTGGGTGATGGCGCTGCTGGCGATGCCCATCGCCCAGTGGATCGTTGGCCACCCCGGCCTGATCGCTGGCGTGATCCTGGGCGTGCTGCTCCAGGCATCGCTGGCGGTGCTGTTCCTGGCGCAGGCGGCTACGTTCCGGCGCACGGTGCTCACCGTGTTGATCGTTGTCATTGTCGCCTGGGCGTCCGAGGCGCTTGGCTCCAAAACTGGCTTCCCGTTCGGCGCGTATGACTACACAGCTACCCTCCAGCCGCAACTGCTGGGCGTGCCGCTGCTGATCCCGCTGGCGTGGCTGATGATGTTGCCGCCCGCCTGGGCCGTGGCGCAGCGGATCACGGGCCGAACGTCCGGGGTGGTCTTTGTGATCGTCAGCGCCGTAGCGTTCACTGCGTGGGACCTGTTTCTGGATCCACAGATGGTGAAGTGGGGCCTGTGGGTATGGGAGGATGGGGGCGCGTACTTTGGCATCCCGCTGGTCAACTTTGCAGGCTGGCTGTTCGTCTCCGGCCTGATCACCGCGCTGGCCCGGCCGCCCGCTCTGCCGCAGAAGCCGCTGATCGCCATCTACGCGCTGACCTGGATCATCGAGACGGTCGGCCAGGTCGTGTTCTGGCAGCTCTACGGCCCGGCGGCCTTCGGGTTCGTCGGCATGGGGGTTTTTGTGTGGCTGGCGTGGCGTGGGCGTACTGCGTAGTGCGTACTGCGTAGTGCGTATTGCGTCGTTCGCCGATTCGCCGATTCGCCGATTCGCTGATTCGCCGATTCGCTGATTCGCCGATTCGCTGATTCGCTGATTCGCTGATTCGCTGATTCGCTGATTCGCTGATTCGCCGATTCGCCATTCGCTGATTCGTTGTTTCGCCATTCGTTGTTTCGCCATGATCGCACTCATCTGGACTCTTCTTGGCTTTTTGCTCGGTTCCCTGCCCTTCTCCGTGTGGCTGGGAAAGCTCGTGCTGCACACCGATATCCGCCGTTACGGCGACGGCAATCCGGGCGCGACCAACGTGTTTCGCGCAGGGAATTTCGGGGCCGGCATGCTGGCGGTTTTTCTGGACATGCTCAAAGGCGCGGCGCCGGTGGCCCTGGCGCGCTATGTGTTCGACGTGACGGGGTGGGGGCTGGTGGCGGTTACGGTGGCGCCAATCCTCGGCCACGCGTTCTCGCCGTTTCTGCGTTTTCGCGGAGGTAAGGCGCTGGCCGCGGCCTTCGGCGCGTGGACGGCGCACACGGTGCCGTTCGGGCCTTTTGTCATGAGCCTCTCGGTGCTCGCCTTCCACAAGATCCAGACGATCCCCGGTTGGGCGGCCATGGGCGCGCTGGCGGTCCTGCTCGGCTTTCTGCTGTTGATTGACGCCGGCTGGCCCCTCCTGGCTGCCTGGGCTGCGACGAGCGTCATCCTGGCCTGGACGCACCGCGGCGACCTGCGCCAACGGCCGGCGTTACGGCCCGGCATTCGCAAACGGCTCGGAAGATGATCTTCGTTGCGCTGTTCGTCACCGTCGTTCTTCTGGGGATGCTCGGCATCACGCTGAGCAACTTGCTGCTGTTCCCGCGGTTGACCTCACCCTCGACCTTGCGTGGAAAAGGAGTCACCTCACCCCCGACCCCACGTCTGGATGGAGCCACCTTACCCCCGACCCTTTTCCTCTCAGGAGAGGGGAGTTTGCCTCCCTATTCGCTACAAGGGCAGGGGGCCGGGGGGTCAGGTCTCGTCTCCATCCTCATCCCTGCCCGTAATGAAGCCGCGGTCATCGGCGAGACGGTGCGGCGGATGCTGGCGCAGACCTATCCCCGTTTCGAGCTGCTCGTGCTGGACGACGGTTCGACCGACGGCACGGCTGAAGTGGCACGGGCCGCGGCAGGAGATGATCCCAGGGTGCGGATTCTCCCGGGCGCAGCGCTGCCACCGGGTTGGGCCGGCAAGAACTGGGCTTGCCATCAGTTGGCCCAGGCTGCGCGAGGGGACTGGCTGCTCTTCACCGACGCGGATACCATCTGGGCGCCGGACGCGCTGGCCGCTGTCGTCGCCGAAGGGGAACGCTCACGCGCCGACTTGCTGACCGTGTGGCCCACCCAGATCACCGTCACGTGGCCCGAGCGTCTGGTGGTGCCGCTGATGGCGCTGGTGGTCATCGGCTACCTGCCCGTTTTCATGGTACACTACACGCCGTGGTCACCCTTCGCTGCGGCCAACGGCCAATGCCTGCTGTTCCGGCGGACGGCCTACGACGCCATTGGCGGGCACGCGGCGCTCAAAGGGGATGTGCTGGAGGACGTCAAGTTCGCCCGGCGCATCAAGGCGAGCCGCCTCCGTCTGCGCATGGCCGACGGCAACCGCCTGGTCGCCTGCCGGATGTACACGGACTGGCCCTCGGTGCGCGACGGTTACGCCAAAAACATCCTCTCAGGCTATGGCGGCTCTATCGTCTTCCTGGGGCTGGCAGCGATCTTTCACTGGCTGGTGTTTCTGTGGCCGTGGGCGGCGATAGCGATTGGGGATTGGGGATTGGGGATTGCGGATTGCGGATTGTGGGTTGAAGATTTCACACTGCACATTGCACATTCGACATTCGACATTCCACATTCCAGTTTTCTGACAATCGGTTGGGCTGCGGCGCTGGCGGCCCTGGGAATCGCCATCCGTGCGGTCACGGCGGGATTCACCCGGCAGCGCGTTCGTGACGCGTTGTTGATGCCGGTCTCGGTGCTGTTGATGACAGTCATCGCGGCGAAGTCGGCCTACTGGCAGCTCCGCTACGGCGGGCCGGTGTGGAAAGGGCGGGTGGTGAAAGCGAAATGAAGGAACTGAGGGAAGCCTCGGGTGATTTCATGTCAAAACATATCATCGTCATCGGCGCGGGCATCGGCGGGCTGAGTGCGGCCATCCGGCTGGCGGTTGCGGGCCAACGCGTGACCGTGCTGGAGAAAAACGCGTCCGTGGGCGGCAAGATGGGCGAGGTGCGGCGGACGGTTTCGATTCCCACGGCGGACGTCGCAGCTTGCTGCGTTCCGGGGCAAGCCCTGGCGTCCACTCCCACGGCGGACGTCGCAGCTTGCTGCGTACCGGGGCAAGCCCCGGCGTCCACTCCCACGGCGGACGTCGCAGCTTGCTGCGTACCGGGGCAAGTCCCGGCGTCCACTCCCACGGCGGACGTCGCAGCTTGCTGCGTACCGGGGCAAGCCCCGGCGTCCACTCCCACGGCGGACGTCGCAGCTTGCTGCGTATCGGGGCAAGCCCCGGCGTCCACTCTCACGGCGGACGTCGCAGCTTGCTGCGTACCGGGGCAAGCCCCGGCGTCCGAGGCTCAAGGAGGAGGGTTCCGTTGGGACACCGGCCCCTCGGTGATCACCATGCGCCACGTGTTCGAGGAACTGTTCGCTACGGCGGGCCGGCGTCTCGAGGACTACATCCAGCTCCTGCCGGTAGAACCGTTGACCCGCTACTTCTACCCCGACGGCACGGTGCTGGACGCCACGCGTGACCTGGCGCGCATGGTGGAACAGATCCGTCGGCTGGACGAGCGCGATGTTGAAGGGTATCTGGCCTATCTGGGTTACGTGGCCCGGCTGCACCGGGTGACCGGGCCGGCGTTCATCTACGGCGCGCCGCCTACGTGGCGCACGGTGACGCAGGTCGCGCCGGCCGATGCGCTGCGCCTGGAGCCATGGCTCACCATGGACGCGGCCATCCGGCGCTACGTCCGTTCGCCGCACCTCCGCCAACTGCTGGGCCGCTTCGCCACCTATGTCGGCGGCAGCCCCTTCCGCGCGCCGGCCACGCTCAACGTCATCGCGCATGTGGAGCTGAACGAGGGTATCTGGTATCCGCGGGGGGGCGTCTACGCCATCGCCGCAGCGTTGGAGCGGCTGGCGCGCGAGCTGGGTGTGACGATCCGCACGGGGTGCGCAGTGAAGCAGATTTACGTGCCGGGCACTTCGGAAGTGCCTGGCACGTCACGCGCGACTACGTTACGCGCGACCGGCGTCCTCCTGGCCAACGGTGAGCGGATCGCCGCTGACGCGGTGCTGTCGAACGTGGACGTGGCGCACACCCTGACCAACCTGCTGCCGCGCGAGGCAGTAGACCTCCGCCGGCTGCGGGGCATCACCCGTGCTGAGCCGTCGTGCTCCGGCTTCATCCTGCTGCTGGGCGTGCGCGGCGAGTTCCGGCAACTGGCGCAGCACAACATCTTCTTCTCGTCCGATTACAGGCGCGAGTTCGACGACATCTTTCGCCGCGGCGTCCCGCCGGAGGAGCCGACCGTGTACATCGCGGTCACGTCCAAAGCCAACCCTGACCACGCGCCGCCGGGCCACGAGAACTGGTTTGTGCTGGTAAACGCGCCCGCAACCGGGCCGGCGTTCGATTGGGAAAAAGGAAAAGCGGCCTATCGCGATCGCGTCCTGGCGACGCTGGCGCGTTTCGGCCTGGACGTGCGCGATCGTATCGTCGTCGAGGAGGTCTTCACGCCGGCCGACCTGGCGCGGCAGACCGGGAGCTGGCGCGGCGCGCTCTACGGCGCATCGCCAAACAACGCCCTGGCTGCGTTCCGACGGCCGCCGGTGCGCGATCCGCGGGTGGCGAGGCTCTACTACGCAGGCGGCACCACGCATCCCGGCGGAGGCGTGCCCATGGTCATCTTGTCGGGAAAGCTGGCCGCGAGGACGATCCTGCAAGATCTGTCGTCCGCCATCTGATGGGTTCAAAGCGATGCGCAGTCGGTAATGATTGAAATCCGAACCCACGTGTTGTATAATATGGCTGAGCCGCCTGCGCAGCAGGTATGAATTGCTCTTGTCAGGTATCCCAGGGTCGCTGACCTGGCGTCTGCTTGGCGAAGCGGAGGTGTCTTATGGCTGTGCCGATGGAAGAGCGGCCGGTGTTGGAGGAAACACACGCACGGCTGGAAATCGCGCTGATGGAAGAGTATCTGGGCCGACCGCTGAGCACGCTGGCGGAACTGCCCGAGGAGGAGGCCGCACGCTTGCGGGCAGAGGCCTCACGCTACGCGTCAGCGCGGCTGGCTGAAATCGAAGCGCGCGCGGGGTTCGTGGAACATGTGGCCGGCGCTGCTTCTCAATCCACCACAGTGGCCGTCTGAATACGGTTGGTCTGCGTGTTTCCTTTCCCGATGCGCACCAGCTTGCGCACCGAGGGGGTAGTATTGCGCCCGGTTTTCCCTCCCTCCGACGCATGTCCGCTAAACCCTATGCAAACATTGTGCAATCGTAATAAGTCTCACGGCGCATTCCTCCGTTAGCTGTTATACTTTTCCCAGATCACCATCGGAGCATGCCATGAAATCAGTAATCATCATCGGCGCAGGGATGGGCGGGCTTGCTGCTGCGCTGCGCCTGCGCCATATGGGTTTCGACGTCGTCGTCATCGAGAAGCAACAGCGGCCCGGCGGCCGCTCCAACGTGCTCCAGGAACAGGGCTTCCGGGTGGATATCGGCCCCACCATCCTGGTCATGAAGGACACCTTCGAAGAGACCTACCGTGCCATCGGGCAGGACATCAATCAGCGCATCAAATTCGTGTCGCTGGATCCCAACTACCGCATCTATTACCACGATGGCACGTACATTGACCTGTACAACAGCATGGCGAAGCTCGCGGCCGAGTGCGAGCGGGTGGAGCCCGGTGTCACCACGCGGCTGTTCCGCTTCATCGGCGAGGCCGCCAAGAAGTACGAGCTGGGCATGGACTTTGTAGCCCGCAACTACGATCGCATCACCGATCTGGCCAACCCCTCCGCGGCTCTGCGCCTGGTGCAGACGGGGGCATATCAGAACCTCTTTGCTCAGGCGGGCAAGTACTTCAAGACCGACAAGCTGCGCAAGGCGTTTACGTTTCACTCCATGTTCCTGGGCCTGTCGCCGTTCGATGCGCTGGCGATGTACAGCCTCATCACCTACGCCGACCTGGTGGAAGGGATGCAGTACCCCATGGGCGGCATCTACAGTATCATTGAGGACATGGTGAAGCTGGCCGGCGAGATGGGTGTGACGATCCGTACCGGCACCCCCGTGGAGGAAATCATCGTGGAAGGTGGACGGGCGCGCGGGGTGCGGCTTGCCGGCGGCGAAGTCGTGCGCGCCGACATTGTGGTTTCTAATGCCGACCTGGTGTACACGTACAAGAAGCTCGTGCCGGCCCAGTACCGGAGAATCTATACCGACGCCCGGCTCGACCGCATGGACTACGCGTGCTCCGGCTATCTTCTGTACCTGGGTGTGGACAAAACCTACCCACACATGCGGCATCAGGCCCTCTACTTCTCGGAGGACTACCGGGCCAACCTGGACGCCATCTTCCGCACGAAGACGTTGCCCAAGGATCCCTCCTTCCACCTGAACAACCCGACGGTCACAGACCCTAGCCTGGCCCCTCCGGGCCACAGCGTGCTCTACCTGTTGGCGCCGATGCCCAACCTGCAGGGGAATGTGAACTGGGACGAGGCTGCGCCTATCGTGCGCGAGCAGTTGTTGAAGCAGCTCGAGCGGCTGGTGGACCCCGATATCCGCAAACATATCGTTTGGGAGCGGGAGTACCGGCCCACCGACTTCGCGCGCGACATCAACGCGCCCTACGGCGTGGCGTTCGGCTCGCTGTCGCACGGTTTCTTCCAGTCGTCGTACTTCCGACCGCACAATGTAGCCCGCGACATCCCCGGCCTCTATTTTGTCGGCCAGGCCACGTACCCGGGGATCGGGATGCCTATGGTGATGCTGTCCGCGCGGCTCCTGGCCGAAAGGCTACAGTCGAAAAGATGAAATCTCTCCAGGGAACTCTTTGCCGATGCCTGACACTTCTTACGCTCTTATAGCCACTCCTGAAGACTACGCCGAATGCCGGCAGGTCATGTTCGGGGCCAGCAAGAATTACTCCTTTGCCAGCCGGCTGCTGCCGCAGCGCGTGCTGCGCCACGTGGAGGCGCTCTATGCGCTGCTGCGCGTCGGCGATGACCGGGTAGACGTGTCGCACCGCGGCTTTCCGTCGAAACGCGCTGCCATCGAAGATTGGGAGCGGACTTACTGGCAGGCCTTTGAGAGGGGCCACAGCGATCACCCGGTCATGCGTGCCTACCTGGACACGGCGCTGGCCTGTGGGATCCCGGCAGAGGTGATGATCCCTTACTTCCGGGCGATGAAGGAAGACCTGACCATTACCCGTTTTCCGACCTTTGCCGATCTCTACCATTACATGGAGGGCAGTGCGATCGTGGTCGGCCGGGCCATGACCTACATCCTGGGCGTGCGGCCGCCGCACACGGTCGAGGAGACGCTGCCCCATGCGGACAGCCTGTCCATCGCCATGCAGCTCAGCAACTTCTGGCGGGACATCGGCCAGGACTGGCGTATCGGTCGCGTCTACATCCCCCAGGAAGACCTCGCGCGTTTTGAGGTCACCGAAGATGACCTGGCCGCCGGCCGGGTGACGCCGAACTTCATCGCGTTGCTGGAATATGAGTTCGAGCGGACCGAAGCTTACTACCGGCATGCAGCGATCGGCGTGCGCAACCTGAAGACGGGCCGCTGGGGCGTGATGGCCGGGCTGGAGGTCTACCGGGGCATCCACAACGCCATTCGACGCAACGGGTACGACGTCTTTACCCGCCGCGCCACCACGACGCGCTGGCAAAAGGTGGGCCTGGCGCTGCGCGCCGCGCAGAGGCTTTTATGACCCGTGTCTCCGCCTGGATCCTGGGCGATCAGCTCGTGTTCGATCATCCTGCGCTGGCTGCCGCAGAGGCTGTGGCCGGCAAGGAGCAGACCAGGGTCGTCTTGATCGAAAGCACGGCGCGTATTCGCCAGCTTCCCTATCAGCGCAAGAAGCTGGTCCTGATCCTCAGCGCGATGCGCCACTACGCCCAGGCGTTGCGGGAACGGGGCTACCAGGTGGACTATCTGCGCGCCGATAGCTTTGCAGCGGGGCTGCGCCGGCACGTGGCGGCCTGGGCGCCGACGCGGGTCTTCTGCATGGCAGCCAGCGAGTTCGATGCCCGGCGCTGGCAAGAGGAAGCGCTGCCTGCCGAGATCGGCCTCCCGGTGACGGTCCTGCCCAATACGCAGTTTCTGGTGGACGCGCCGCTTTCGCCCTGGCACCCTTCTCCCTCCCCCTACCAGGGGACACCCCCACCCCGGCCCTCCCCCTACCAGGGGGAGGGAGAAGGGCGGCGGGTGGTGATGGAGACGTTCTACCGCGCTATGCGGCGGCGGTACGGGGTGCTGATGACGGCCGAGGGGGAGCCGGTCGGCGGCAGGTGGAACTTCGATGCCGAGAACCGCAAACCGTTGCCCCGTGACCTTCAGCCGCCGCAGCCCATCGTCTTCCCGCCGGACGCCATCACCCGACAGGTTATGGCCGAGGTGGACGCAGCCGGCCACGGCATTGGGACCGTCGGCGGGTTCAACCTGGCCGTCACGCACGAACAGGCTGCCGCTGCGTTGGACGATTTTATCCGCCACCGTCTGCCCCGTTTTGGTCCTTACGAAGACGCCATGGCCGCCGATCATGCCGTTCTGTTCCATTCGGTGCTTTCGCCCTATGTCAACATCGGCCTGTTGCGCCCTATGCAGATGATCCGGGCCGCCGAAGACGCGTACAACGCCGGCGCCGCACCTCTCAATTCGGTCGAGGGGTTTGTGCGCCAGGTGCTGGGGTGGCGGGAGTACATCTACTGGCAGTATTGGCGGCTGATGCCCGGCTTGCGCACGGCCAACGGGTGGGGTGCCACGCGGCCGCTGCCGGCCATGTTCTGGGACGGCGAAACGGAGATGCGGTGCATCCGCCACGTGGTGCGCCGGGTGATGGCGACCGGCTATTCGCATCACATCGAGCGCCTGATGGTCGTCTGCAATTTCTGCCTGCTGGCGGGGGTACAGCCGGCCGCAGTGGCCGAGTGGTTTCTGGCCTGCTACGTGGACGCGTATGACTGGGTGGTGTTGCCCAACGTGATCGGCATGGGGCTGAACGCTGACGGCGGCCAGACCGCCACCAAGCCCTACATTGCGTCGGCAAACTACATCAACAAGATGAGCGATTACTGCACCGGCTGTCGGTTCGATCCCAAGCGCCGCACCGGGCCAGGGGCATGTCCCTATAACTTCCTCTACTGGAACTTCCTGATCGAACATGAAGCTGTGCTGCGCGCCAACCCGCGGCTCGGGCCGGCCGTGCTTGGCCTGGCGCGCGTGGACGAGGCGGAGCGTGCCGAGATCCGCCAGGAGGCGGAGCGGTTTTTGAGCGGGTTGAGGTATTACGGCTGAGCCCCCGACGGGACATCGCCCCTGTCGTGCTCAGTACCCCGGTTCCGTCCGTCAGGTTTTGTTACGGTGTTGGTCACTTCCTCGCAGTGCCAGCAGTGCCCCAGCGAGTAAACCCACCCCGGCTGACAGCCGTAGCGCCACGATCACCCCGGCCGCGTCGCGCGCCAGCAGGCCGGCGAGAATCGGCCCGAAGAAAAGAGCCGTATTTGTGACGACATTGTAGAGCGCAATGTAGTTGGTGCGGTCGTCTGCAGGGGTCACGGAGACCAGGTTCTCGAAGAGGGTGACGGTGATCGCTGCGTTGAAGAATCCCGCCAGGGCTGCCCACGGCAACAGCCACCATGCGGATGGGGTAAGGGAAGTGGCCAGGGGATAGAGCGCGTAGCCCAAGGCGCCGACCGTAAGGGCCCACTCCCGGCCCATGCGAGCGACTGCGCGGCGCATCAGCAGCGAACCGATCACCAGCGTGCCGGAAGCGATAGTCAGCACAGCGCTGACCTGGCCATCGGTGGCGCCCAGGTTGCGCACCCAGTACAACGGCAAAGATGGGGCCGCCATGCCCAGTGCGAGTTGCATGATGCCCACGCCGACCAGGAAGTAACCGAAACGCGGGTACTGTAATAGTCTGTTCAAGTCGCGCCAAAAGGCCGGATGTGGGCTGTGATCGGCCGGCCGGTCAGGTACGCGGAGTTGGAGCACGTGCCACCAACTGATCAGGGACGCCAGCCAGCCGATCAGGAAGAAGATCTGATAGTTGATCGGAAAGGGCAGATAGCGCAAGAGCTGTCCACCTGCCAGAGTGGTCAGGGTGTTGGCAACCCCAAAGCCGGCGATGCGCCAGCCCACCACTTGCGTCATGCGATCGGTCGGCACCGCATCCGCCATCATAGAGAGGAACGCGACGTTGCTGAAGCTGGAGGCGAAGGCGGAAAGCGTCCAGATACCGACGGTGATCTCTGCGCGATAGTGAGGGAACGCAAAGGGCACCAGTGCCACCGCCAGAAAGAATAATCGGTAGACGAAGCCGCTCAGGATCACCCACCGCATGCGCTGGCCGGTCCGTGTCATCAGCCGGCCGGCAGGGATTTGCCATAAGATCGCAATCAGCGCCGGTCCGTAGGTCAGGGTGCTGACCAGCAGGCTGGAGCCTCCCAGACGTACCACATACACCTGCAGGAACGCCACTACCGAGCCCCACAGCACGCCGAACCACGTGATGTCCCACACCAGGTGGCGGATGTTGGCTTCTACCTGTGCTGGGGTTGGCGGCACGTGGGACGACGTCAATCTCGCTCCACCAGTTCGATCAAGACGCCGTGCGCGCCCTTGGGATGAATGAAGGCGATCTTGCCATAAGCGCCTCGCTTCGGTGTCTCGTCAATGAGCTGTGCGCCCCTGTCTTTCAGATCGGCCAGGGTCGCCTCGATATCGTCTACCTCCAGGCAGATGTGGTGCAACCCCTCCCCGCGCTTGGCCAGGTACCGCGCAATGCCCGAGTCGGGGTTGATGGGTTCCAGCAGCTCGATCTCTGAGTCGCCGGTGGGCAGAAACGCCATCTTCACGTCCTGCTCCGGCATTTCCCGGACGTCGGTCACGGTCATCCCCAGTGCGTCACGGTAGACGCCCAACGCTCTTTCCAGGTCTTCAACAACGATAGCGATATGGTCTATTTTTTTGATGGCCATGGTGTTCCTTTTTCTGGTAGCTGGTGGATTGGTAGATTGGTAGATTGGTAGATTAGTAGATTGGTAGATTGGTAGATTGGTACATTGGTAGATGGTCGCGAAGCCACCCGTCACCAACTTACCGCGTTACCACTCTACCAACCTTTAGTCCGGCCTGACATACCATTCTTCCCGCTCTGGGTCGAAGTCGGCGATCTTGCTGATATCCAGTTTGACGTACTTGCCCGTGCCTTCGGCTGCAACGGTGCCATCGGGCAGGTAGAGCTCGCCGCTGCCCTCGAACAGGCGGCTGTTCTCCGCCGTGATGCGCCCGATCGCCGTCAGTTCCACGCCGATAGGGGCCGGCCTGCGAAAGCGCACGTGCAGCTCGCCGGTCACGCCCCAGACCGCCTCACCGTGGCGGATCATGATGGCGCGGCCGATGGTCTCATCGAGGATGGCGGTGATCACCCCACCGTGCATCCGGCCGGGATAGCCCTGATGCTGTTCCTGCGCCGTGAACCGTGCCATGAGCGAGCCGTCTTCTTGTTCGTAGAAGCGTACATGCACGCCGGCCGGGTTGCGCTCACCGCAGACGAAGCACATGCGGGAGGTGGGTTGTTTTTTCATGTGGTCAGCAGTCCTGAAAGTTCCAACAGGCGATCCGACATGGCCCGGGTGCGGAAGGCCAGGATGAAGCGCATCGCCTGCGCGTCCTGCGTCCACGCCTTCTGGAGTAACCCAAGTTCTAGCTGCATGGAGGCCAGCTCAGCCAGCACATCGACCGGCGCATCGGTCGCGCTCCATTCGATGATCCACATCCCTTCGCGCAGCAAGTCCGGCACTGAGGTTGTTGCGCGGCCGCTTTCTGCGACTGTGGCCGAACGCGCCAGAGTCGAGGCAAGGTTCCCAAGGCGTTGTTGCCAGTTCAGTCGCTCATAACGACCTTTCAGCCGTCGCCAATCTACCATGGCCTTAACTCCCCTCAAAGATGCGGCGCACAACCCGCTCCACTTGCCGCCGTAACTCCGGCGATTGTAGTTCCAGGCTCCGGTTGCCTTGCTGCGGCCGAATATTGATCAGCGACTCGAAACGCACCTCACCAGACAGCTCCCAATCAGCGCCCCAGACATTTTCCTGGCGGCTTCCATCTTCCAAAAGCGCCTGTTCGCAATCGGCATGAAGCTCACCGCCGCCCGCAAGAATCTCTCGTTCGATGTCCACAGCCAGCTTGATGTAGGATCCGTATACATCCAACATCGCCTCAATTTGTTCGGGTGTGGCTGCCTCCCTCAATATCAAGATCATGGCCGATACTCCCCAAAAACGCTACGCAACGTATTACAGATCTCCCCTAACGTCGCATAGGCCTCGACCGCCTCGATGAACAGAGGCATCAGCGGTGCCCCCGGATCCTGCGCAGCCGCCTTGATGCGGGCCAGGACGTCGGCGACCCTGGCGGCGTCCCGGTTGGCCCGCACGGCCTGCAGCCGGGCAATCTGCTCGGCCTGGACCGCCTCGTCAATCTTCAGCAAATCGGCAGGGGGTTGATCGTGTGCCGTCTGGAATCTGTTGACGCCCACTACCACCTGCTCGCCGCTCTCCACGGCGCGCAGGGCCGCATAGGCAGCATCCTGGATCTCCTGCTGGATGTAGCCGGCCTCGATGGCCCGCCGCGCGCCGCCCATGGCGTCAATTCTTTCGATGTAGGCCAGCGCCCGCCGTTCGATCTCGTCGGTCAAGTACTCGACATAATAGGAGCCAGCCAACGGGTCTACCGTGTCGGCCACGCCCGACTCGTAAGCGATAATCTGCTGGGTGCGCAGCGCGACCTCAACGGCCGCTTCGGAGGGCAGCGCCAGGGCTTCGTCGCGCGAGTTGGTGTGCAGGCTCTGGGTGCCGCCTAATACTGCAGCCAGCGCCTGCAGGGCCACGCGCACCACGTTGTTCTCCGGCTGCTGCGCGGTCAGGGTCGAGCCCGCAGTCTGGGTGTGAAAGCGGAGCTGCCAGCTCTTGGGGTCTTTGGCGCCGAACCGCTCTCGCATGATCCTCGCCCACAGCCGTCGTGCTGCGCGAAACTTGGCGATCTCCTCGAAGAAGTTGTTGTGCGCGTTGAAGAAGAACGCCAGTTGAGGCCCGAAGTCGTCCACGGCCAGGCCGGCCTCAATGGCAGCTTTCACGTATTCGATGCCGTTGGCCAGAGTAAAGGCCACTTCCTGCACGGCCGTCGCTCCGGCTTCGCGGATATGGTAGCCGGAGATGCTGATGGTGTTCCAATTGGGCACCTCGGCCGCGCAGTAGCGGAACAGATCGGTGATGAGCCGCATGGAGGGTTCGGGCGGGAAGATGTAGGTGCCGCGGGCCACGTATTCCTTCAGGATGTCGTTTTGCACCGTGCCGCGCAGCACTTTGGGGTCCACCCCTTGCTTCTTCGCCACCGCTATGACCATAGCCAGCAGGATTGCCGCCGGCGCATTAATGGTCATGCTGATGCTGACCTTGTCCAGGGGGATGCCGTCCAGCAACGTCTCCATGTCGGCCAGCGACGAGATCGCCACCCCCACCTTGCCCACCTCGCCCAGGCAGATGGGATCGTCTGCGTCGTAGCCGATCTGCGTGGGGAGGTCGAACGCAACGCTGAGGCCGGTTTGTCCCTGGGCCAGCAGGTATTTGTAGCGCTGGTTGCTCTCGGCCGCAGTGCCGAAGCCTGCGTACTGGCGCATGGTCCAGAAGCGGCCGCGATACATGGTGGGCTGCACCCCGCGGGTGAAGGGGTATTCGCCGGGGAAGCCCAGCTTTTCCAGGTACTCCTCAGCGATGTGCGGGCAGGCTTCGGCGGCCGCGTCGGGCGTGTAGACGCGGGCCACGGGGATGCCGGAGCTGGTCTCGAACTGCGGCTTACGCTCCGGTGCGCGGGCCAGGGTCCTGGCAACAGTGGTGTTCTCCCAATCTCTCTTTCGCTCAGATAGTTGGCTCATGCTGGCTCCGATTTGTATTTTCGCTCAAATAGCTCCGGTTCATAGGGCATGCGCCGGTTCGGGCAGGCGTCGCGCGGGCAGAGCTGACAACTGACGAACTCGTCCTCGGTCGAGAAGAGGATGCCGGAGACCGACTTGCTCGGCACCATCAGCATGGTCGGCATCAGGTGCACGCCGATCGCACCCTCCACGTCGCCCAGCAGGTCGAACAGAGGCCGTTGCTGGCCGATGGGCCAGTCGGCCAGGGACCCGGGATTCATTACCGCCGTTTGGCCCAGGCCATGAGCTTCCGCCAGATGGCGGAACAGGTTCATGGTGGCGCTGTGCAAGACCGCCTCGCTGATCGTGTCCGCGTAGAACCGGTCCAGGAGGTCGCCTTGGCTCAGGGCCCAGTGTTCCAGCTCGCGGCCCGCAGTGCAGACAAAGGCAAATACACGGTGCTGCCGGTCCAGGTTCACCCGCAAGATGCGGCTGGTGAGTTTGCGACCGCTGATGACCACGTAATCGGGCCCTTTTTCTTCGATGATGACCATGCGGTAGATGGCCTTGGGCGCAGCGATCGCTCTTGCCCTGGCGATCATCTGGTGTATTTCAGCCTCCCGCGGCGATCCTTTCCGGACGCGCAGGGTTTGGAGCACCTGTTGCGCATCCAGGTTGTATGGCAGAGGCTTCAGGACCACTGCGCCCATGCCTTTCCTCCTGCAATAAGTGACCGGCGTCCTGAGGGGGCCGGTCACTGAGCCAAGGATACCGCAATCAGCAGAATATGTCCATGATGCAGGTCATCACCGGCTATTCTGCTGCGGTGCCGAACACGAAGTCCCACAGCGGTGAGCTGACGCCGAAGCGTTGATCCGGCGTCTTGTAGTGGTGCATCATGTGATAGCGCTTCAGGTATTTGAGATAGCCGGAGCGCATCGGGAAATGGTGTGTGGCGTAGTGGGTCATGTCATAGATCAGATAGCCGACCACAAAGCCCGAGAAGAGCGGCGCCACCCACTGCGGCCCGCCCAAGAGGACGGCCACCACCAGGTAGTACAGCCCGTAGAACAAAAACGCCAGCGGGATAGAGACGACCGGCGGCATCACCAGGCGGGTTTTGAGCTGCGGCTGGGCGTGATGCACGCCGTGGAACAAGAAGAAGATCTTCTCCTGGCGCTCTGTTTTCGGCTCGTAATGGAATACGAACCGATGGAGCATGTACTCCGCGAACGACCAGATGATGATCCCCAGCAGGAAGCCCGCCGGGATGTGGCCCCAGCCCGCGCCGGGCGTCAGGCCCGCAACGGCGCGATACAGGAAATAGGCGGCCACCGGCACCCAGATGACCAGCACGGTGATGGGGCTGATGTGGGTGAAGAACTCCAGGAAATCGGACTTGAACAACCGGATGGGAACGTTGCTGTGATTGATCTCGACCGAATGAGCGCTGCGCATATGATTGAGCTGACTCCTGTATTTGTAGTATAACGATAGCAGATAGACGCCGTGACAGCCTCCGGCGCCGGGTTTGACAGTTCGGCCGATAGTATAACCAAAAACCCCGGGCCAATCAAGAAGCGGCCGTCCCTCGCCCTGGGAGTAGTGGCTTCGGCCCAGGGTTGAAACCTGTCGGCTCATCAGGTAGAAACCGGTCGAGACCGGTTAGGACACGGGAACGTGGTTGACGGCCGGTTTGCCGCCGGCTTTCACCTCCTGAGCCGGTCGGCTTCAGCCGCCAGCGGGCTCCCACGTCGTGACGACCCCATGCACCGCCTTCAGGGGAACAAGGGCCAGATGACCGGCAACGTCAACATGGTGGCGGTGAAGATCACTACGTTGAGCGGTCCCCCAACGCGCGTGTAGTCGAAGAAGCGGTATCCGCCCGCGCCGAAGACCAGCACGTTGGCCTGGTGCCCCACCGGCGTGAGGAAGCTGGTAGAAGCGCCGATCACCGTTGCCAGCACGAAGGGGCGGGGGTCGGCGCCCAGGCCAAGGGCCACGTCAATCGCGATGGGCACGATCAGCAGGGTGGCGGCCGCGTTGGACATCGGCTCGGTGGTGAGAGACGCCAGCACGTAGATGCCGGCCATGACTGCCAGCGGTCCCATAGGCCCGACCACCCGGATCACCTGATCGGCCAGAAAGCGGGCTGTGCCGGAGGACTCCATCGCCAGGCCCAGGGGAAGCATCCCGGCGATCAAGAAAACGCTCCGCCATTCGATGCTTTGATAGGCTTCGTCCATGGTGAGGCACCGGGTCAGCACCATGAGCACAGCGCCGATCACCATAGCCAGCGCAATCGGCAGTTTGACCGCGGTCACCAGGATCAGCACGGCTGCCAGTGAGCCCAGGGCGAAAGGCGCCCTGGCAGTACGCCGCAGCGTCAGGTCCACGGGTTCCAGCACCAGGAAGTCGTTGCTGCTTTGGAGCGCGGCCAGCCGGTGACAAGGGCCCTGCAACAGCAAGGTATCGCCGAACCTGAGCCTCACATCGCGGATGCGTTCGGTAATCACTTCGCCATGACGCCAGATGGCGAGGGCGGTGAAGCCGTAACGGTCCCGGAATTGCAGCCCGCGCAGGCTGCGGCCGACGATGGGGGAACGGGGGGCCAGGGTTGCCTCCACGGTGCAGATCTGACGGGAGTCGCGATCGGGAAAGCCCAGTTTGCGTTGCGCTTCAATGGTGAGCTTCAGGCTCTGGCAGGCTTTCATGAGGGACTCGATCCGGCCTTCAATGAGCAACAGGTCGTCGGCTTCGATCACCGTGTCGCGGTTGGGGGACACCTCGCGCATCACGGTGCCGGTCCCAGGGGACGACTCGCGCAGGATGCCGATCACCGTCAAGTCGTAGTCGGCGCCCAGGCGTGACTCGAACAATGTGCGGCCCACCAGGGGGCTGTTGGCAGGCACCCGCACTTCGCTGACATAAGCACGCAGGGTTTCCAGGGCCGTGTCCTGGTCGGTCGGCGTTGGCCGGCGGGCCGGCAGCAGATGGCGGCCTACCAGTACCATGAAGAGGATACCCGAGCCGAACACGATGGCCCCCATGGGCGTGAAGTCGAAGAACGCGAAGCCGGGCAGGCCGCGCCTGTGAAGCAGGTCGCTCGCCAGGATGTTCGGCGGCGTGCCGATGAGCGTCAGGTTGCCTCCCATCAGCGAGGCGAAGGAAAGCGGAATCAGGAGCTTGGACAGGGGGATTCTGGTCTGACGCGAGATGCCGACCACCGCGGGGAGCAACATCGCCGTTGCGCCGATGTTGTTCATGAAGGCCGACATGGAGCCGCAAGCCAGCATGATGATGGCGATCAGCCGCGGTTCGCTTGTGCCGGCCACGCGAATGATGCGTTCCCCCAAGAAGTCGGCCACGCCGGTCTTGAACAGGCCGTTCGACACGATATAAACGGCCCACACCGTGATTACGGCGGGGCTTGCGAAGCCGCTGAACGCCTCGCTCGGGCTCACCAGTCCGGTCAGTGCCAGGGTCAGCAGCACCAGCAATGCCACCAGGTCAACACGCAGCTTCTCCGTGGCGAACAGGATGACGGCCGCCACGATGATGCCCAGGGTGAGGCCGATCTCGGGGGTCACCGGGTCACCTGAGCGCCACCATCATCTGCCCCAGGGCAACCTGGTCGCCAGGCGCGACGCGCACATCGCTGACCACGCCTCGTCGCGGGGCGCGCAATTCGTTCTCCATCTTCATCGCTTCGAGGATGACCAGGGTTTCGCCCTCGGCTACTTCCTGGCCCACCTCGACAGGCACTTTGACCACCAGGCCGGGGATGGGCGCTTTGATCAACAGCTCGCCGTCGGGGGGACGGAGGCTGCGATCCACCAGCGCCAGCCGTCGCGACCGTTCATCCTGCACCTTGACGGTGTACCGGAGGCCCGAGACCATCACCGTGTAGAAGTTGCGCCGTTCGTTCTCGGTATCCAGCACCACTTCGTACGACGCGTTGTTCAGAAGCAATGAATACAGGTGCCGGCCGCCCACCAGCTTCATGTCTGCGAACAGCTCCTGGCCATCCACCGTCACACGACCGTGATGGTCAATGTCAATCTCGTACGTCCGGTCATCTATGGTGGCGAAGTACTTCATAGCCGTACCTCTTGTTATCTCAGGTTAATCCCGCCCGGCCGGCCTGCCAGCTTCCAGGGCGATATGGCTGCGCTTCGTCCGCCGGATGCCGCGCCCAGGATCACAGCCTGTTGTGCCTTTTCGTGTTCCAGGAGCGCAGCGGCGATGGCCGCGATCTGGCTCAGGTCGCGGCCGGGCGTGCTGGACAACCGAAAACCGTCCGGCCCGTCCACGAAGCTGGTGTCGAACTGTCCGCCCTGGAAACGGGTGCTGTCCATCACCTGCTGGTGGAAGGGGATGGTGGTATGAATGCCGCCGATGCGATATTCGGCCAGCGCGCGGCGCATGCGCAGGATCGCTTCAGGCCTCGTATCACCCCATACGATCAGTTTGGCCAGCAACGGGTCGTAGAACAGGCTGACCTCCCACCCGGCATAGATGCCGCTTTCCAGGCGCACGCCAGGGCCGGTGGGTTCCAGCAGGTTGGTGATCTTGCCGGCGTCGGGCAGGAAGTTGTTGTACGGGTTCTCCGCGCTGATGCGGCACTCGATCGCGTGGCCTTTGATCCGGACGTCCTCCTGTGACCAGCGCAGCTTCCGGCCGGCCGCAATGGCCAGTTGCTCTTTGACGATGTCTATGCCTGTGACCATTTCGGTAACCGGGTGTTCGACCTGCAGGCGCGTGTTCATCTCCAGGAAGTAGAAGTTGCCGGCCGGGTCGAGCAGGAATTCCACCGTGCCGGCGTTGGTGTATCCCACCGCCTGAGCTGCCCTGACCGCAATCGCGCCCATCTTCGCCCGCAGCTCTGGGGTGACCGCCACGGAGGGGGCCTCTTCGATCAGCTTCTGGTGCCGGCGCTGGATGGAGCATTCGCGTTCGCCCAGGTGGATGCAGTTGCCGTGTTCATCGGCCAGCACCTGGATTTCGACGTGGCGGGCGCGCGTGATCAGCTTCTCCAGGTAGATGTTGTCGTCGCCGAACGCGGCCTTGGCCTCACGGCGTGCTGCGGCCAGGGCGCGTGGCAGCTCGGCGGGATCATGGACGGTACGCATCCCCTTGCCGCCGCCGCCGGCCGAGGCCTTTACCACCACGGGATAGCCCAGGCGTTCGGCCGCTGCGATCGCCTCGGCGTCCGACAGGCCGGTGCACGCTGTGCATCCTTCCACCGAGTCGCTGCCCGGCACCACCGGCACCCCGGCCGCCATCATCGTCCGTCGCGCCATGACCTTGTCGCCCATGGCCCGGATCGCCGCCGGTGGCGGGCCGACCCAGGTGAACCCGGCATCGAGCACCGCCTGGGCAAAGTCTTCGTTCTCGGACAGGAAGCCGTAACCTGGGTGAATCGCCTCGGCACCGGAACGCCACGCCACCTGCAGGATGGCCTGGATGTTGAGATAGCTCTCTCGCGCCGGCGGGGGGCCGATGCGATACGCCTCATCGGCAAAGCGCACGTGTAGCGCCGCCCGATCCGCGTCGGAATAGACCGCCACCGTGCGCAGCCCGCGCTCCTGGCACGCCCGGATGACCCGCACCGCGATCTCACCGCGATTAGCAATCAGCACCTTGTTGAACATAGCGTCCTCTGAGGGCGGTAGACAAGGAAACAGTTCCCTTGTCTACTCGTCTACTTGTCTACCTGTCTACTTGTCTACCTGTCTACTCTTATAACGGAATATTCCCATGCTTCTTCGGCGGGTTTGTGTCCCGCTTGTTCTGCAGCATCTCCAGCGCGTTGATCAGCCTCGGCCGGGTTTCGTGCGGTTCGATGACCGCGTCTACGTAGCCGCGCGAGGCTGCGATGTACGGATTGGCGAATTTCTCACGGTACTCGGCCACCAGCCGGGCGCGCGTCTCCTCCGGGTTGGGCGACGCCGCCAGCTCCTTGCGGAAAGCGATGTTGACCGCGCCCTCCGGTCCCATAACGGCGATCTCGGCCGACGGCCAGGCCAGGTTGATGTCCCCGCGCAGATGCTTGGAGCTCATCACGTCGTAGGCGCCACCGTAAGCTTTGCGCACGATCACGGTCAGCTTCGGCACAGTGGCCTCGGCGTAGGCGTAGATCAGCTTGGCGCCGTGGCGGATGATGCCTCCGTGTTCCTGGGCTGTGCCGGGCAGGAAGCCGGGCACGTCCACGAAAGTCACCAGCGGGATGTTGAAGCAATCGCAGAAACGCACGAAACGTGCGGCTTTGACGCTGGCATCAATGTCCAGCACCCCGGCCAGCACGGCGGGTTGGTTGGCGACGATCCCAACGCTGCGGCCGTCCAGCCGCGCAAAACCGATCAGGATGTTGCCCGCAAAGTTTTGCATAATCTCCAGGAACTCGCCGTTGTCCACGATCCTGGTGATGATGTCGCGCATGTCATAGGGTTTGTTGGGCTCATCAGGGATCAAGGTATCCAGCGATTCATCGGTGCGCAACGGATCGTCGTCCCCGCGCACGATGGGCGGATCTTCCATGTTGTTGCTGGGGATGTAGCTGAGCAGCTTCTGCACCAGGAAGACCGCATCCTCCTCGCCGTCGGCGGCGAAGTGTGCCACGCCGCTGGCCGACGCGTGGGTCAGCGCCCCGCCCAGCTCCTCGTGCGTCACCTGTTCATGGGTCACGGTCTTCACCACGTCCGGGCCGGTGACGAACATGTAGCTGGTCCCCTTGACCATGATGGTGAAGTCGGTAATGGCCGGCGAATAGACGGCCCCGCCCGCGCACGGCCCCATGATCACGCTGATCTGCGGGATCACGCCCGAGGCCAGGGTGTTGCGCAGGAAGATGTCGGCATAACCGCCCAGGCTCACCACCCCCTCCTGGATGCGCGCGCCGCCCGAGTCGTTCAGGCCGATCACCGGCGCGCCGTTTTTCATCGCCAGGTCCATGATCTTGCAGATCTTCTCCGCGTGGGCCTCGCCCAGCGAGCCGCCGAACACGGTGAAATCTTGCGAGAAGACGTACACCAGCCGGCCGTCAATGGTGCCATAGCCGGTCACCACGCCATCGCCCAGGATCTTTTGATCGGCCATGCCGAATTCGTGCCAGCGATGGGTAACGAAGCGGTCTATTTCGACGAAACTGCCCTTGTCCAGCAGCAGCTCGATGCGTTCGCGCGCAGTCAGCTTGCCCTTAGCGTGTTGCTGTTTGATGCGCTCCTCGCCGCCACCCAGGCCGGAGAGGTATTTCATCTCACGCAGACGTTTGATTTTGTCTTGTTGGGACATGGATGCTCCGAAATGAACAGCGTAGTGTGTACTGAGTACTCCGTATTGCGTACTCCGTATTGCGTATTGCGTACTCCGTATTGCGTATTGCGTACTCCGTATTACGTACCTGGCAGGACTTCCCGGCCGACCCCGCAGTACGCACTACGCAACACGCAGTACGCAGCACGCAGTACACAGTACGTAATACGTAATACTCTATCCTTGCGCTCGTCGGCCCAAAAACCACCCCACCACCGTCACCACAACCCCCATCGCCAGGGCGCCGCCCACCAGCAGCACCCCCGCGTCGAACCAGAAGCGGTCGGGAAACAGGCGGATCAACGAATCGGTCCAGTCGAAGGTCCAGGTGCCGGGTGGAAAGAAGACGTCGTGAAACGCGATGAAAAACCAGCGCCACGAGACCAGGATCAGGGTGATCAGGACGATGAGGATCAGCGTGGTGAGCAGGCCGCCCACGAAGAGCGCCGCGTATCCATCCTGCCGGGTGGCACGCCGGGCCAACAGAGCCGCCAGACCGGCCACCACCACGACGCTCGCAACGGTCAGCACGCGCCACAGGGCGTCGGTCAGGCGTTTCACATCTACCATGTGGCTCAGTTCGTATGGGTTGAAGAGCGGCTGGTCGGTGCCGGGCAACCGCAGCGCCTCCAGCATGGCGATAGCCGTCTCCGGCGGCTCCGATACGTTCAAGAAGTTGATGCAAACCGTTGCCAGCTCCAGGCGTTGGGCCTGGGTGAAGCCGTAAGGGTCGGGCGGGAAGTCGGGCTTGGCATACTCGAAGCGAGGATACCATGGGTTGACCATCACCCGGGCGGATAACAGGATGATGAAAACGGGCATGGCCAGGGCCACTGCCCACCGGATCACCGCCACCAGCGTTTTGTTCGACAACAAAGCCTCCTTCTCTCAACCAAACCAGCGATCGAACCAGTTCAACGTGCGTTCGATGTACTCCCCTTCGGCGACCTCCAGCGCCTCCAGGTGATCGGCGTCCGGCACCACCCAGAGCTGGACGCGTTCAGGCGCTTCCGGGGAGCGGATCAGCTCGTAGGCGCGCTGGCTTTGCCAGACGGGCACATGCCGGTCCTCTGCGCCGTGGATCAACAGGATCGGCATCCAGACCCGGGCGGCCTCCAACTGTTTCAGCAAGCTCTTATTGGAAAGCTGGTACAGGGTGGGTTGGATGAGCCAGTAGGCCGGCTTGCGCACCACGCCGGAGTAAAGCCCGTCGGCGGTGATGGCCGGGCTATCCAGCACCATGGCGTCCAGCCCGCCGCCGGAGGATTTGGCTGCCAGCGCCAGGCCCACCGATGCGCCGAACGAATTGCCCCACAGGCCGGCCCACAACTGGTCGCGCTCGTCCCGCAACCAGCGCGCCCATCCCATCAGGTCGGAGATCGCATGCATACCGGAGGGGTCCCACGGCCCGGCCGAGCGTCCGTGTCCGCGCAGGTCAACCAGCAGAAAGTTGTAACCCCGCGCCAGGCCGGCGCGTACCAACGGCCACGCAAAAAGCGGCTGCGGGCCGGTGCCATCCGGCAGATGGATCGGGCCGCGCCTGAAGGGCGGTACACGCGATAGCAGCAGGCCGCCGCTGCTGTTATAGCCGTGGAGATGGATGATGGTGCGTTCCTTGTGGCCGTCTGCCGGCGAGGGCCCTGCCGGGATCCACAGCGCATGCAGCCGGGCACCGTCGTTGCCGCGCAGGTAGACGTGTTTGCTCCGCGCGGCCAGGTCGGCCGGCGGATCGGCGATGACGCGCTGCGGGTGGGTCAGATAGTAGCGGGTAGCCGTAGCGGCCAGCCCGGCACTCACGGCCGGCAGCAAGAGGGCCCGGCGCAACAACAATCCAGGTACCATTCAGGCCACCTGTATGACGATCTTGCCGAACGCGTCCCCTGAGAGCAGCCGCGCCAGCGCCTCGGGATAACGGGCTAATGGGAAGACGCTGTCTACCAACGGCACGAGCCTGTCGGCGAAGACGCGTCCCATCACCGTTTCGAAGTCGGCCTGGGTGCCCATGGTGGAGCCGATGATGCTCAGATGCTTGCCGAACATCAGGTTGACCGGCACGGTTGCCTCGTAGCCCCCTGTCCCGCCGACTGTCAGCAGCCGTCCTCCGCGCGCCAGACACCGCAGGCTGCTGCTCCAGGTGGCCGCGCCGACGTTGTCCACCACCACATCCACCCCACGGCGGCCGGTCAAGGTGTAGACCGCCTTGCTCCAGTTCGGCTCCACCGAGCGATCCACCGTCCAGTCAGCGCCCAGATCGCGCGCCTTCGCCGCCTTGGCTGCGTTGGCCGCGATCACACCGACCGTGGCACCGGCCAATCTGGCGATCTGGATGGCCATGCTGTTGACCCCGCCGCCAGCGCCCACCACCAGCACCGATTCCCCGGCGCGCAGCCGGCCGGTGACGATCAGCATGTGCCAGGCCGTGACGCTGACCAGGGGCGCAGCCGCGGCCAGGTCGTCGGGGTAGCCGTCGGGGATGGCCACCAGGTTGCGCGCCGGCACGACAACGTACTCCGCATAGGCCCCGCGCACGTGCTCGCCCAGAATGGCGAAGGAGTCGCAGCGGTTGTGCCGGCCGGCCAGGCACTGCGCGCAGCGGCCGCACCACAAGGTCGGGTTGGCCACCACCCGCTGGCCGACCGCCCATCCGGTCACCCCCTCGCCCAGGGCAGCGATGGTGCCGCTGAAGTCGGAGCCCAGGATATGGGGGAAGGTCAGGTCCAGGCCCTTCCAGCCGATCCGCACGAAGTTGTCCAGGCGATTGAGGGCGGCATAACGCACGGCCACCAGCACCTCGCCGGGGCCGGGTTGTGGCACAGGAATATCCTGGCGGTATTGCAGTACTTCGGGCCCGCCGTGGCGTTCGAAGACGATTGCTCGCATAAAGACGCTCCGTCGAGAATAACAGAGGTTCAAATTAGCTGGCATTCTACATCAAGGGCGCCCAAATTGCCAACCGCTCGAGGGCGCCTTAGCGGTTCAGGCGGGCTTCTCTCCCGGCGCAACCGCTGCGGCGATCCCGGCGCTCAGGCGCGCTCGCACCTCATCCGGGATGCGCATCACCCGGCCTGCCCGGTCCACTGAGATGTGCCGGCTGGTGCCGGAGACCAGCAGCTCCCCGTCGGTTGCGCGACGTACCTCGTAGGTGAAGCTCATGCCGCGGCTGGGGAACGCGGTGAGGCACGTCGCCACGATGACTTCTTCGTCGTAGCGCGCCGGGCGGTGATAGCGTGCTGTCACCTCGGCCACGGCCAGGGAGATGCCCTCCGCTTCCAGGCGGCTGTAGGGATAGCCGATGGCACGGGTGAACGCGCTGCGCCCCTCCTCGAACCAGGTGATGTACACGGCGTGATGCACGATCCCCATCTGGTCGGTTTCATAGAAGCGGACACGAAAACGGGTTTCCACCACCGGTTGGCCAGCATCGTTGCGATAGGCGCGCGTGCATTGGGACACCATGAGTGCTCCTTGTGTAGGGCAATTCCATCAAGAAGTCGGCCCGCCGCCGGTCCACAGCCGGCAGCGGACGACGCCATTATACCCTGGATGGCCCGGCCGATGCACAAATGAACAGCGTGATCCTTCTCGTTTGACGTAGATGAACAAGTCGCGTATTATCGGGTCACAAAATTGATCATCGAGAGAAAAGAACAGCAACATGAACGTCATTATCTTGTCTCCCCATTTTCCCACTAATTTCTACAACTTCGCCGTGGCGTTGCGCCGGGCAGGCGCGAACGTTCTCGGGATCGCCGATGCGCCGTACGACAGCCTGCGGCCTGAGCTGCGCTGGGCACTGACCGAGTACTACCGTGTGGACAACATGGAGGACTACGATCAGTTGTTGCGCGCGGTGGCCTTTCTCACCTTCAAGCACGGCAAGATAGACCGCTTTGAGTCGCACAACGAGTACTGGCTGAACACCGAGGCCCGCATCCGCACCGACTTCAACATCCCGGGCATCAAGACCGACGAAATCGCGTTCATGAAGTACAAGTCGCTGATGAAGAAGAAGTTCATCGAGGCCGGTGTGCCTGTAGCGCGCGGCCGGGTGGTCCGCTCCTGGGACGAGGCCAAGGCGCTGATCGCCGAAACCGGCTACCCGGTGGTAGCCAAGCCGGATAGCGGTGTGGGCGCCGCGCACACGTACCGCATCAACAACGATGACGAACTGGGGCACTTCTTTGCCACCAAGCCGCCCATTGACTACATCATGGAGGAGTTCATCCAGGGCACCATCACGTCGTTCGACGGGTTGGCGGGTCGCGACGGCGAACCGATCTTCTGGGCTGCTCACGTCTTTGCCCAGGGGATCATGGAGACGGTGAACGAGGATCACGACCTGTATTACTATTCCCTGCGCGAGATCCCGGCCGACCTGGAGGACGCAGGCAAGTGGGTTGTGCGGACGTTCGGCGTGCGCGAGCGCTTCTTCCACATCGAGTTCTTCCGCACCCCCGGCGGCCGCATCGTGGCGCTGGAGGTGAACATGCGTCCTCCGGGCGGGTTGACCATGGACATGTTCAACTACGCCAACGACGCCGACCTCTATCAAGAGTGGGCCAACCTGGTGATGGGCCATCCTGTGCGAACCGAGTACCACCGGCCTTACTTCGTCGCCTACGCCGGCCGCAAGCTGCACAAAGCCTATCGCCATTCTCACGACGAGGTTGTGGCGGTCCTGGGCAGCATGCTGGTGCACCACGAGCCGATGAGCCCCATCTTCGGGCCGGTGATGGGCAACTACGCCTACCTGTTCCGTTCCCCGGATGAGGGACAGATCCGGGACGCCATTCGGTACGTGCTGGAGCTGGCTTGAGCTGGCCCCCGTGGCCGGCAGTTGACGAAGGTTAGCGCTCATCCTGCCCGGCGACCGCAACCCCAGGCGTGGCTTCGCCTTGAGAAGCCGGTCTGTCTTCTTTGCAAATGGCCTGCTTCCGTGTAAACTAAAGGAAGCAGGCCGCATCCCCGGCGCCTGCCGCGCCCGTCGGCATTCAACAGCATCTTTTTGACAAAGGAGTCACCGCCATGAGTGAACAACGCAAGAAAGTCACCCTGCCTATGCTCTTCGACAAGATGGCGAAGGGCATCCCTCTCACCATGATCACCTGCTACGATTACCCGATGGCCTACCTGGTGGAACAGGCCGGCATTGACATCGTCCTGGTCGGCGATAGCCTGGGGATGACCATCCTCGGCTACGAGTCAACCCTGCCGGTCACCATGGACGACATGATCCGTCACGCCCAGGCCGTCCGTCGCGGCACCCCCAACAGCTGGCTCATCGGCGACATGCCCTACATGAGCTACCAGCCCTCGGACGAGTTGGCTGTGTTAAACGCAGGGCGCTTCATGGCAGAGGCGGCGTGCGATGGCATCAAGCTGGAGGGCGGGCAGGAGGTCTGTCCCCGGGTGCGGGCCATCGTCAACGCGGGCATCCCCGTCATGGGCCATCTGGGCTTGACCCCGCAAAGCGTCTCCAGCCTGGGCGGCTTTCGCCTGCAAGGCAAGACCGCTAAACAGGCCAAGAAGATCGTGGACGATGCCGAAGCGTTGCAGGAGGCGGGGGTGATGGCCATCCTGCTGGAGCTGGTGCCCGATCAGGTGTGCGGGCTGATCACCGAACGGGCCAGGGTGCCCATCATCAGCCTGGGCAGCGGGCCGCACGCCCACGGCCAGCTTTTGATTTTCCACGACATGTTCGGCCTCTACCCGCGCTTCACGCCCAAGATGGCCAAGAAGTACGCCGATGCCGGCGCGGCGATCCTGGGCGGGCTGAAGCAGTACGTGGAAGAGGTAACCACCGGCGTTTTCCCCGAACCGGAGCGCTACTTCGGGATCAAAGACGAAGAGTATGCAGAGTTGCGGCGATTGGTGGAGGCAAAGTGAGGAATCGAGGCTTTAGCCGGTTACGCTCATGGCCCACAGAGACCGGCTATAGCCTTGATTCCAGCATGAAAAGAGGTGACATCATGACAACCAAAGACGAGCTGCGCGCGCGATTGCGCATTCCCCACGAGCGGCTGGATGCAATCAACGCGGTGCTGTTGGATCCTGATTCGCGCGTGGTCAACGACCTTCTGGATGTCATTGCCCGGTACGGAACGCCGGAGCAGATCAACGCGAAAGCGGCCCGGGCGCGCGATTTCGACAATCTGATGACCCGGCTGGCCGAGCACGACTGTCGCTATCTCGATGACCTGATCTGGTTGCAGCAGCAGCGGGACGCGGGCGCCTTCATCAGCGTGGCGGACTATCGGCGCATGGTGCTGGGCGAACGGGCCGATCAGATGACCTTCAAGGATGAGTTTGCGGTTACGCTGGAGATCAGCGCGGCCCAGTATTTCCCCTGGCTCATCGAGGAGGCCCGTCAGGCTATCGCCAACCGCGAACTGATGCCCGGCCGCTTCATTCGGGTGCGCAAGATGCGGGAGTCGGAGGCGGACTGCGGCGATATGCTGGCGTTTGCTGCAGCCATGCAGATCATGGGCGCGTCTTACGTGGAGACGCTGGACACCAAGGGCACTGACGGCTCTAATGTGCACTTGGGCGGCCCGGATACTATCACCGGTTATTTCGGCGGGGTGGGCCAGCCCAACGACCACGTGCTCAAATGGGTGGATGAGTTCCTCTACTACTACACCACCTATGGCACGCGGCAGGTGCTGAACATCAACCCCGGCACCGTGCTGGCGGGCTATTTGCTCCACAAGCTAGGCGTGGACATCGAGTTCAAGATCTCGGTGTTCATGGGCAACGACAACCCGTACGCGACTTTCTGGACCCTCATCGGCGCCAAGCTCTTCTCGCGCGATGACGGGACCTGTCCGTTGATCGGGTTCAACCTCAGCAACTCGGTGAACAACGAGACCATCGAGCTGACGGCACAGGTGCGCCGGGCGCTGGGGTTCGAGGACGTGGTACGCATCGAGCACCACATCACCGAAGCGTACAAGCACATCGTGCGCCAGCCTTACAACCGCCGGGATGAGCTGGTGGCCCTGGCCGACCATGTGGCCAACATCTCGGCCAAGCACGAAGGCGGCGATCCCGAGGTCGAGCTCACGCGGGAGCATCCGTCCGACATCCTGGACTACTTCCGCGCCAAGGAAGAGATCGAAGCGGCCGGCCACATGCCGTTTTTGCTGCGCAACTACCTGGACAAGCACGATGCCCTGAACCGGACCGCCCGTGCGTTGACCGAGCACGGGCTGAGCTTTATCGCTGCTCCTAAATTGCACCACCGGTAACTCGTTGTCCGTCGTGGGGGTGGACGCCGGGGCTTGCCCCGGGCCGCAGCCAGGCCGCAGCGAGCTGCGGCGTCCATTCGTTCCGCCGGACGCTGGGGTTTGCCCCGGGCCGCAGCCAGGCTGCAGCGAGCTGCGGCGTCCATTCGTTCTGCCGGACGCCGGGGCTTGCCCCGGGCCGTAGCCAGGCCGCAGCAAGCTGCGGCGTCCATTCGTTCCGCCGGACGCCGGGGCTTGCCCCGGGCCGCAGCCAGCTGCGGCGTCCACTTTCTTACGTTCTTCTAACGCTCCACTAACGCTCGATTAACATCGCTGCCGGAAAATCCACGCCCGGAAAACGGCATTTTGGCCCCAAAGGCCCAGTGGATGCCGACATCTCATCTTGAGCAAAGGAGGTTGCATCTATGCGACGTGTGCGTGTTGTGGTGGCGTTGGTGGCTATCCTGGCGCTGCTGAGCGGCATAGCGCAAAGTGCCCTGGCTCAGACTCCCACACCCGAAGCGCCCGTGTTCACCCTCTCTACCACCTATCCCGCTCAGACCATCGGCCTGGCGGAGGATGTCACCCTGTCGTTGAAGCTGCGCAGCACCTATCCTGCGCAGGTGGTGCGGCTGGAGATGCGAGAAGTTGCGGAGGGGTGGACCGCGACGTTCAGGGGTGGCGGCCGGATCGTCCAGTCGGTGTTTGTTGACCCCACAGCGACGGCTTCGGTGGATTTGCGCCTTGAACCGCCGAAGGGCGTGCAGCCCGGGACCTACCGCTTCCTCGCAGTGGCGCGCGGGGAAAGGGTTCAGGCCGAGCTGCCCATCGAGCTGACCGTGCGCGAGAAGGTGCCTGCCAAGCTGACGATGGAGACCAGCGATCTGCTGACCATCAAAGGCTCTCCGACAACTACCTTCCGCTGGAATCTGACCCTGAAGAACGACGGCGACGAAGACCTGTCGGTGAACCTTGCGGCGAACCTGCCGGCCGGGTTCCAGGTTACCTTCCGCTACAGCGGCCAGGAGGTCAGTAACCTGCCGGTGGAAGCCAACCGTTCCAAGAGCGTGAGCGCCGAGGTGAAAGCCTTCATCGAGCCGAAGGCTGGCACATACCCGATCACTTTCCGGGCCGAGGCCGGCAACCTGAGCGCCAGCCTGAACGTCAACGCCGAAGTGACCGGCCAATCCAGCCTGTCCATCACCACGGCCGACGGCCGTCTGTCGGGCAAAGCGACCATCGGGCAGGAAACCCCGTTGAAGCTGGTGATCAAGAACACCGGTACTGCGGCCGCGCGTGCGGTAGAGTTCAGCTCGTCCGAACCGTCGGGCTGGACGGTAACCTTCGACCCCAGGAAGGTGGATGAGATCCCGGCGGGCCAGCAGGTGGAGGTCACGGCAAAGCTGCGGCCGGCGGATAAGGCTCTGGCCGGGGATTACATTGTGACCTTGCGCGCACGGCCGGATGGCGGTTCCAACGTCTCGGCGGATTTCCGCATCACGGTGACGACCTCGACCCTGTGGGGGGTCATCGGGGTGGCGCTGATTGCGGTCGCCGTGTTGGCCGTGGGGCTGGTCGTGGCGCGCTTCGGCCGACGTTGATGCTACGGCTGTGGCCCTTTTGCCCTGGACGGTCAGGACATCGTTCCTGACCGGTGAAACCATCGTTCAAGGAGGGTTAGGCATGGACGATCTGATGATCGAGGCACATGGCCTGACCAAGCGGTACGGCAACTTTACCGCGGTGGACGGGCTGGATCTGGCCGTCCGGCGGGGCGAGGTGTACGGCCTGCTGGGCCCCAACGGCTCCGGCAAGACCACCACCATCCTCATGCTGCTGGGCCTGACCGAGCCGACTGCAGGTTCGGTGCGGGTGGTGGGCTTTGATCCTGTCCGTCAGCCGCTGAGCGTGAAATCGCGCGCCGGCTACATGCCCGACGAGGTCGGCTTCTACGATGAGCTGAGCGCTTTCGACAACCTGGCTTACATTGCCAGGCTCAACGGCATCCCGCGCGCGGAAGCGGGCCGCCGGATCGAGGCTGCGCTGGCGCGGGTCGGCCTGAGTGAGGTGGCGTATCAGCGGGTGGGCACTTTTTCCCGCGGCATGCGCCAGCGCCTGGGCGTTGCCGACGTGCTGATCAAACAGCCTCAACTCATCATCATGGACGAGCCGACCCAGGGTTTGGACCCGGAAGGCGCGCGTGAGTTCTTGCAGCTTATCAGCGGACTCAGCCGGGATGGCATCACCATCCTGCTCTCGTCGCACCTGCTGCACCAGGTGCAAGCGATCTGTGACCGGGTGGGGTTGTTCCATCGCGGCCGCAAGGTGCTGGAGGGATCGGTGGAGGAGCTGGCCCGGCAGGTGTTGGACGGCGCCTACCGCGTCGGGGTGCAGGCGCACGGCGATGCGGAGGCGATCCTGGCCGCGTTGCGCGCCGTGCCAGGTGCGGTTGAGGTCACACAACCCGAGCCCGGCCGTTTCGAACTGCGGGCTTCATCTGATTTGCGCGCAGAAGCCGCGGAGGCGGTCGTCAGGGCCGGGGGCCGGTTGCTCTCGCTGGCCGTGGAGACCCCCAGCCTGGACGATATCTATGCCCGGTACTTCCAGGAGGTAAGCCATGCAAGCGCAAACTGAGTTCAGCATCGGCCGACAGCGACGGGAGGGCTCGCCGTGGACCGGCCTGTGGGCGGTGGTGGCCAAGGAGATGGCCGACCATCTGACCAGCGTGCGCATGTACATCCTGGAACTGCTGATCATCTTGACCGCGGCGGGCACGGTCTACGGCGCGTTGCAGAACATCCGTGAGAGCGTAGGCCAGGATCCGTTTGTGCTGTTGAAGCTGTTCACCATCGGCCGCGAACCGCTGCCGGCGTTCGTGGGGTTCCTGGGCTTCCTGGTGCCGCTGATCGCCATTGCGCTGGCGTTCGACTCGATCAACGGCGAGTTCAACCGGCGCACCATGTCCCGGGTGCTGGCCCAGCCGATCTACCGGGACGCGCTGCTGCTGGGGAAGTTCCTGGGCGGGCTGTTCACCCTGGCGCTGGTGCTGACGGCGATCTGGTTGTTGATCATCGGCCTGGGGTTGGTGGGCCTGGGTGTCCCACCCAGTGGCGAGGAGGTTGCCCGCAGCCTGCTCTTCCTGGTGGCAACCATCTTCTACGGCGGCATCTGGCTGGCCATGGGCATGGTCTTCTCGGTGGTGTTCCGCCAGCCGGCGTCGGCGGCGCTCGCGGCCATTGCCGTGTGGCTGTTCTTCACCGTCTTTTGGGGCATCCTGGCCAGCCTCCTGGCGCAGGCCATCAAGCCGGTGGAATACGGATTGCCGGATGAGTTGCTGGCGCAGGCCGAACTCGAGCTGGCGTTGAGCCGTGTGTCACCCAACACCCTCTACAGCGAGGCGATGCTGGCCTTGCTGCAGCCCACCTTGCGCTCGGTGGGGCTGGTATTGCCGATCCAACTGCAGGGCGCGCTTCTCGGCTCGCCGCTGCCCGTAAGCCAGAGCCTCGCTATCATCTGGCCGCAGCTCACCGGGCTGATTGCGGCCACCATTGTCCTGTTCGCGGTGGCGTATGTGCTGTTCCAGCGCCAGGAGATCCGTGCGTAAAGCGCGGCTGCGTTAGTGTGAGGGATGAGCATCCTCGGGTGCCGCCTGACGGGATGATCCGTTCGCATCTGAGGATGCTCACTCCGCCAGGACTATCGCGAGCTGATATCCCTGCTCTCTCGGCCGCGGCCCAACGGCAGGGCAGCCGAGGCCGAGACAGGCCGCGCACTGCTCGACTGGCTGGAGTGCCGCGGCATCCCCTGCCGCGTCCATACCTTCCGCATCTACCCGTACTTTCAAGAACCTGATCGTGGAGCTCCCGCCGACCGAGGGCGGCACTGCCAGCCAGGAGGTGGTCATCAGCGCGCACTACGACAGCAGGACCGAGCTGTTGGATCATCGCCAGCGCGCGTTCTTCGTGCGCCTGTTGCCCCTGGGCATGGCCCTGACCCTGGCGGTGGGCTTGTTGGGGCTGGCGGACGGGCTTGCTGGTCGAGCGCGCGCCAGGCTGGGCTGCTGTGGCTTTTGTAGCGGGAGCCGTGCTGACCGGCCTGGCCGAACGCCTGGCGCGCAGAGAGGTCGCCTTGTCCCGCACCGCGGTCACGCTGGCGTTCTTCACGGGCGAGGAGGCCAACATGCAGGGCTCGGCTGCCTGCGTGCGGAGTCGGGCCTGGCCTCTGCCGGCCATCGCCGTCAACCTGGAGGTGCTCGGCCAGGGCGGCGGCTACGTCTACTGGGAGCGGGGTGGGGTGGGCTTCCGGCCGCTGCCGACCGCAGCCGCGGTCAACTCGGCGCTGATCCAGGCCGTGCGCAAGGTCACCGGCGAGCCTCCGCAGCCGGCCGAGCCGGTCAACAGCGACGCCGCGTCGTTCCTGGCTCGCGACATCCCGGCAGCGGTGCTGGGCACGCGCGATCGCGTCCTGGGGCTGGGCGGGTTTCACCGCCCCACCGATCATCCGGGCCGGGTGGTCATGGATCGCCTGCCGGAAGCTGTCGAGATCCTCTCACGTTTCGTTCGGCGAGTGGATGAAGAAGGATGGGCGGACGTCGGCCGCGTGGAGGCGCGGCCGACGTCTTCGGATCACCTGCCGGAAGGCAGCCCTGCGGCGGCCAGCACGGCCTCGGCCAGGTGCTCGGCCGTGACGCCCGGCGACTGAATTCCCTGCTCCCGATACGCGGTCGCAAAACGGTCAGTCAGCACCGGCCGCTCCAGCTCAGCGCCCAGCGCCGCAGCCTGCAGATCGCTGACAGCCCCGGCGGGGAACATGGTAAAGTCGCCGGCCAGCTCCAGGCCGTCCACCCGTCCCTCGCGCACCCGCACCGTGGCCCGGATCAGCCCGCCGGGCGCCTTGAACACGCCTTCGGCCACGTGCACGTCCTCGTGGATCTTCACCCCCGCCCGGCGCAGGTTCCCCTTCTGGTACAGCCACTCGTCGGAGACGAAGCGCGCGTCCAGCTCGGCCGCCAGGGCCAGCTCGGCCGCGGTGGGTTCGCCGGGCACGATCTCCCGGCCCAACGCGGCCGCAGCCTGCGCCAGGTAGAGGCCGGCCACTTCAGCCCGGTCGGGCAGGGTGGGGAGATGCTCGGCCATGGTGGTCATGTACTGCTCCAGGCTCTCGAAGATCTTGTCGCGCATCTTCTCGGACGAGACCTTGAGCACGCGGGCCATGGTTGCCTTGTCGAAGGTGAACATCAGGCTGCCCACCAGCACCTCGGCCTCGCCCATCTGCGCCGCGCCGGTGCCGCCGATCTTTTTGCCGGCCACGTGGATGTCGTTGACCGGCCGGTGATAGGCGGGGATGCCGAGGGCCTGGTACGTCTCCACCAGGGGCCGGATGTAGAGGTCGAACCTGGCTTCCAGGCCGGCGGGCAGCGCATCGCGGTGGAAGACCCACTGCACGAACAGTTGCCCTGCGTCCAGGTAGACCGCGCCGCCGCCGACCTCGCGGCGCGTCACCGGCAGGCCGTGGTCGCGGCAGTAGTCCAGGTCTACCTCGCGCTCCAGGTCCTGGTGGTAGCCGATGCAGACGTAGGGGCGGTCGGGCGCCACCAGGATGATGGTGTCAGGCGTGTCGGCGTCCATCGCGTGGCCGACTGCGTGGTAGATGGTCTGCGAACGGATCGGGGGCACGAGGCCCAGGTTGAGAAGACGGATTGGTTTCATGGCTTCCTTTTTGGATTGCGGGGACGCGTCCCCGCTTTTGCATCGCAAGCCAAAGCGGCGCTGTAGCGCCGCAATCCAAAGCGGCGCCATAGCGCCGCAATCCAAAGCGCTGGCGCGCCAGTGCAGTCCAAGGCTAAAACTCATCAAACACGTTGACCTTGTCAATCTTGAAGCGACTGACCGTCTCCGCAAATGACTTGGGCGCGTTTTGGGCGAACCATGCAGCCGAGCACCACGGATAGTGCTCGGCGTTGGCCACCAAACCATGTTTGACGGGATTGTTGTGAACGTAGTTGAGGCGAGCCAGATACGATCGTTGAAAGCTGAGCAATGTATCCCAGTATTGGAACCAAACCCGGCGTCCCGGCTGGTTGTCCTGGCGGTTGAACTCTTGGGCTGTCGTCATGTGGAGTTTGCCGATGAACTGGCGCAGAGTGGTCGGGTCTTCGGGAGATCGGCCTACGAAGTGATAATGATTGCTCAAAATGGACCAGGCCTGGAGTTGCCAGCCGAACTCGGTTGCGCAGTCGAAGAGCGTTTGCAGAAAGTAGTCTTTGCGCTCCGGCGAGTAGAGATGATGGGCCTTCAGGTATGTGGAGGCAGTGACCATATAGATGCCTGGCACGAATTGCCAGTGGATCGGTGCATGTGGCCATTGCATAGGGCAGCTCCTTTTTGGATTGCGGGGACATGTCCCCGCTTTGGATTCTCGGGATATGTTTCTGTATTCGTCTCTTATGATACGCGTTTCCCTGTAGATCTGCAAGCAAACACAGTTCCACCGGGCAATTTGCGATCTGCGCTCATTCTGTGATATAGTATACATGCTTTCGGTTCGTTGGTCTGCCCGCTTTCTTCTCATCGGAAAGGAGGTGACGCCATGGCCTTATTGCATCGCCGGACATGAACCGCAGTCGGCGTGATGCACGGCGTGCATCGGCTGACCCAATCCATGGCGCTCGCCTCCTCCCCGACCTGCGGCGTGTCCTCCCCGGTTTTCCGCTGATCTCCCTGGGTTCCACCGTTGCCGGCGGGTGAGCTGTGGCGCGGCGCTCCATCATCACACACCTGCAACGGAGGAACGAACCATGTCTTCTCTCGGTCGCTTCTTTGCGTCTAAGTGGGGCCCGATCATCACGGGCGTCGCCGTGGGCGTGCTTGCGCCCATCCTGGTCAAGCTGGGCAATCCGGGCAACATGGGCATCTGCGTGGCCTGCTTCAGCCGCGATATCGCCGGCGCGCTGGGCCTGCACCGGGCTGCCCCCGTGCAGTACATCCGTCCCGAGATCATCGGCTTCGTGCTCGGCTCGCTGGTTGCTGCGTTGATCTTCCGCGAGTTCAAGCCGCGCACCGGCTCGGCGCCGCTGGCCCGCTTCCTGCTGGGCATGTTCGCCATGATCGGCGCGCTGGTGTTCCTGGGCTGCCCGTGGCGCGCCTACCTGCGCCTGGGCGGCGGCGACTGGAACGCCATCTTCGGCATCCTGGGCCTCTTCGTCGGCATCGTGATCGGTGTGCTCTTCCTGCGCAGCGGCTACAGCCTGGGCCGCAACCGGCCTGCGCCGGCCGCCCTGGGCTGGCTGATGCCAGCGCTGATGGTCGCCCTGCTGCTGCTCCTGGTCTTCGCACCGCAATTCGGCCGCAACGCCGAGGGCCAGCCGGTCGGCCCGATCTTCTTCTCGACCACGGGGCCGGGCAGCCAGCACGCGCCGCTGCTCATCGCGCTGGCCGTCGGCCTGCTGATCGGTTTCCTGGCGCAGCGCAGCCGCTTCTGCACCGTCGGCGGCGTGCGCGACCTGATCCTGACGCGCGATCCGCATCTGTTCTGGGGCATCCTCGCCGTCATCGTGGCCGCGTTCGTCACCAACCTCGTGCTGGGGCAGTTCAAGCCCGGCTTCCAGGGGCAGCCGGTGGCGCACGCCAACGCGCTGTGGAACTTCGGCGGCATGGTGCTGGCCGGGCTGGCGTTCACCCTGGCCGGCGGGTGCCCTGGCCGCCAGCTCATGATGTCGGGCGAGGGGGATGGCGACGCCGCGATCTTCTCGCTGGGCATGATCGTCGGCGCCGGCTTCGCGCACAACTTCAACCTGGCCAGCTCGCCTGCCGGCGTCAGCCCCTACGGCCCGGCCGCGGTGTTGGTGGGGCTGGCGTTCTGCGTCGTGCTCGGCCTGACCATGCGCGAGCCGGCGTGATCTCACATCACACTGGGACATTTGCGTTGATCGCAAGATTCTTCGAACCACGAAGACACCAGGACACAAAGCTTCTGAGGCCTTCGTGTCTTTGAGCCTTTGTGGTGATGAATTTGGCTGCGGCAGGAGGCCGCGCTATGTTGAGGAGACGTGAGGACGTGTCAGGCATTTCGAAAGTGCCTGGCACGTGAGGGAGGAAAACCATGAACGACATCAAAATCGTAGATGCATCCGGGCTGTCGTGCCCGCAGCCGGTGATCCTGACCCGCAAGGCCATCCAGGAGGGCAAGTTCCCCATCCGGGTGCTGGTAGACACCGGCACCTCGCGCAATAACGTCACGCGCATGGCCCAGAGCCAGGGCTGCAAGGTGACGGTCGAGGCGAAGGGCGACGGGTTCGTGCTGACGCTGACGAAGTGAGCTTCTCAGGACGTGCCAGGCACCTGGGAGGGTGCCTGGCACGTCCGAGCCGTGGAGGTTTCAATATGAAAGTCGGTGCGCGCAACCAGTTGAAGGCCAGGGTGACAGCGATCAAGCGCGGGGATGTGATGTCCCAGATCAAGCTCGTCATCCCGGCCGAGTCGGTCATGGACTCGGTGATCACCACCGAGTCGTTGGACGAGATGGATCTGCAGGTCGGCGACGAGGTCGAGCTGTACGTCAAGGCGGTCCACGTCCTGCCGGTCAAGGTGGCGTAGGAGGGCGTCATGCCGAAAACTGTAGACGCTCGCGGGCTGGCGTGCCCCCAGCCCGTGCTGCTGACCCGCGCGGCGCTGGCGGAGAGCGATGCCGTGCTGACCATCGTGGACAACGTGACGGCCCAGCACAACGTCACGCGCATGGCCGAGAAGGCTGGCTGTACCGTGGCGGTCGAGCAGCGGGCCGACGGCATCTACCTGGACATCCGCAAGGCTGGGGCGAAGGCTGAGGTTGAGGCTGAGGTCGGGGGGAGGTCGGCCGGGCCGCTGGTGCTGGTGATCCCCAGCGCCACCATGGGCCGGGGCGACGACGAACTGGGCGGCATCCTGATCCGCGGCTTCTTCCACGCGCTGACCCAGACCCAGCCCAGGCCCGACACGATCATCTTCTTCAACACCGGCGTCAGGCTGGTGGTGGAGGGCTCGCCGGTGCTGGAGGACCTGCGGGCGCTGTGCGACGAGGGGATCGAGATCCTGGCCTGCGGCACCTGCCTGGGGCATTTCGGCCTGAAGGATAAGGTGGTCGTGGGCGAGGTCTCTAACATGTACACCATCGCCGAGACCCTGTTGCGCGCCGGGAAGGTGGTCAACCTATGAGCGATCCGAATGTGCGGCTGACCCAGATGTCGGCCGCGGCCGGCTGAGCGGCCAAACGGGCCCCCGCGGCCCTGGCGCAGGTGCTGCGCCCGCTGCAAGCCTTGTTCCGCGCGGCCGACTTCCCCGACCTGCTGGTGGGGCTGGAGAAGGCCGACGACGCGGCCGTCTATCGCGTGCGGCCCGACCTGGCGGTCATCCACACGCTGGACTTCTTCACGCCCATCGTGGATGATCCGTACCAGTACGGCGCGATCGCGGCCGCCAACGCGCTGAGCGACGTCTACGCCATGGGCGGCGAGGTGCTGCTGGCCCTCAACATCTGCGCGTTCCCGGCCGACATGGACCCGGCGGTCATCGGCGAGATCCTGCGCGGGGGCGCGGAGAAGGTGCGGGAAGCGGGCGGGGTGCTGGCCGGCGGCCACACGGTGGACGACAAGGAGCCCAAGTATGGCCTGTCGGTGCTGGGGGTGGTGCATCCCGACCGCGTGCTGACCAAAGGGGGCGCGCAGCCCGGTGACATGCTGGTGCTCACCAAGCCGCTGGGCGCGGGGATCGTCACCACGGCGTTCAAAGGGGGCGTGGCCGATGCCGAGCACGTGGCCGCAGCCGCAGCCAGCATGATGCGGCTGAACCGTGCGGCCGCCCGACTGGCGCAACAGGTCGGCGTGCGCGGGGCCACCGACATCACCGGCTTCAGCCTGTTGGGCCACGCCAGCGAGATGGCGAACCTGAGCGGGGTCGGCCTGCGCTTCCGCCTGGCCGATCTGCCCTTCCTGCCCGGCGCGCGCGAGTACGCGGAACAATGGCTCTTCCCGGCCGGCGCCAACCGCAACCAGGAGCACTTCGGCTGCAGCGTGGCCTTCGCCGAGGGGATCGGCGACGAGCTGCAACTGCTCCTCTTCACCCCGGAGACCAGTGGCGGGCTGCTGATGGCCGTGCCGGCCGACCGGCTGGACGAGCTGCGCGCCCTCGCCGCCGTCCAGGACCAGCCACTGTGGGTTGTCGGGGAGGTGGTGGAGGGGATGGGGATCGAGGTTGTCTAAAGTTGGCAACCCCGCAGCGACATGCTGCGAGGTTGCCAACTTTCAACTTTCAGGAAAGGCACAGCCATGATCTATCTCGATCACGCGGCCACATCTTGGCCCAAGCCGCCGGAGGTGCTGGCGGCCATGAGCGATTTCCTGGAGCGCGCGGGCGGCAACCCGGGGCGGTCGGGGCATCGCCTGTCCATCGAGGCCGGCCGGATCGTGTACGACGCGCGCGAGGCGGTGGCCGAGCTGTTCAACGCGCCGGATCCGCTGCGCGTGATCTTCACGCTCAACGCCACGCATGCCATCAACATCGCGCTGCACGGCGTGCTGCGGCCCGGCGACCGCGTCGTGACCAGCGGCATCGAGCACAACGCGGTGATGCGTCCGCTGCGGGCGATGGAACGGGTCAGAAACCAGGTTTCTCGAAGAAACCTGGTTTCTGACCCGTTGGGCATTGACCTCGCCATCATCCCCTGCCACCCTGACGGCAGCCTCGACCTGGCCGCGGCCGAGCGGCTGATCACCCCTGGCACGCGGCTGGTGGCCCTCAACCATGCCAGCAACGTCGTGGGCACCATCCTCCCCGTGGCGCGGGTGGCCAAGCTGGCCCATCGGGCGGGCGCGCTGCTGCTGGTGGACGCCGCGCAGACGGCCGGCGCGCTGCCCATTGACATGCAGGCGATGGGCATTGACCTGCTGGCGTTCACCGGCCACAAGGCGCTGCTCGGCCCGCCCGGCACCGGCGGCCTGGTCATCGGCGAGCGGGTGGACACGGCCGAGCTCGAGCCGCTCTTCCGCGGGGGCACCGGCAGCCGCTCCGAGTACGAGATTCAGCCCGAGGAGTGTCCCGACAAGTTCGAGAGCGGCACGCCCAACGGGGTCGGCATCGCGGGGTTGGCCGCGGGGGTGCGCTACGTGCTGCGCCACGGCGTGGCCGCCATCCGCGAGCACGAGGTGACCCTGATCCGGGAGCTGGCCGAGGGCCTGGCGAACATCCCCGGCGTGACGGTCTACGGCCCGGCCGACCCGGCCGCGCGCACCGCCACCCTCTCCTTCACCGTGGCCGGCCGCCGCGTCTCGGAGGTCGGCCTGCGGCTGGACGAAGAGCACGACGTGCTGTGCCGCGTGGGGCTGCACTGCGCGCCCGCTGCCCATCGCACGCTGGGCACCTTCCCGGAGGGCACGGTGCGCTTTGCCGCCGGGCTCAGCACGACGCTGGACGATGTGCGGCGGGCGGTCGAGGCAGTGGCGAAGGTGGTGGCCTCATGAGCGAATACGGCGTCGTCCTCTTCCACACCACCTCAGCTGCGCTGCGGGCCGAGAAAGTCGCGCAGCGCGCCGGGCTGACGGTCAAGCTGATCCCCACCCCGCGCGAGTTCTCCAGCGACTGCGGCATGGCGTTGCGCTTCCTCTGGGCGCAGGTCGAGCAGATGCGGGCCGCGCTGGACGCGGCTCGGGTCGAGGTGGCCGATGTGCGGCGGATGCCATAAGAAGACCGCCTGGATTCGGGGAATCCAGGCGGTCGGTCATTTACAGGCGGTCAGGTCAGCGCGTGACAGTTCAGTTTATCAGTTGCCCATGCGCCGGCGAGCGCACAACGTGCCATGGAAACGAGCCTGTGCTCACGTGCCAGGCACCTGAGAGGTGCGTGGCACGTCTGGCGACGTTTTTCATGTTAGGGCAGTCGGTCTCGACCGACTTTCATCTGCCTGAGCCGGGCGTTTGAACGCTCGGCGGCGCTGGGCGAAAGCGAGGATGGACAGGCGCCCGACCCGGGCACCCTCTATCGTACCTTGCGGGCGCTCGAAGAAGACGGCCTGGTGCGTTCGACGTGGGACACCGGGGGTGCCGGGCCGGCGCGCCGCGTGTACGAGCTCACCGATCAAGGCGTTGAGTTCCTGCACGCCTGGGCCGCCAGCATTCGCAACACGCGGGCGCAACTGGACCGGTTCCTGGCGAGCTACGAAGAACAGTTTTCCACCCAGACAGGAGGTTAAGGTCAATGTGCGGACACTGCCGATGTGGTTGTGGAACGGATTGCGGCTGTCGCTGCCATCATCGCCGGGGCGGCTACGGCGGGCGAGCAAGCTGCGGCTGCGCGTGCGACTGCGAGCAGGAGACTGGCGGCTGCCGGTGCGAGGGGCATGGCGAGCATCACGGTCATCATGGCCATCACGGCCATCACGGCCACCACGAACATCACGGTTGCCATTGCCGGCCGGCGGAACGTCGGCGCGGCTTCCGGCGCCGGTTCGTCAGCCGGGACGAGCGCATCGCGGAGCTGGAGGCCTATCTGAGCGAGCTGCGGGCCGAGATGGAGGCCGGGGAAGCTTACCTCAACGACATCCGGGCGGAGGCCCGCGCGGTCGAGGAACGCCTCGCCGCCCTCAAAGCCGCCTGATGTGTTTCGGTTGCGTCAGCGGCGACCGGAGCCGAACGAGACTCAGTAGACCACGGTTTTGGCTCACACAGAGACCCCAAGACACAAAGAATGCTGTTTGCCCTGGCGTCTCTGTGGCTTTGCGTGAGAATCGTGATCTGCTGAGGCGTCCCGCATCGTTCGGAGTGCGCCGGGCTGATGCCCTGGAACGAATATTTCAATTGCCCATCACGAACCCCAGAAAGTTACCGGACTGGCTGGCGGTGGCCGGCCTCTTCTTCAAGCTGGGCGCCATCTCCTTCGGCGGGCCGGCGGCCCACATCGCGCTCATGGAACAGGAGGCGGTGCGCAAGCGGGGCTGGCTGAGCCGCGAGCACTTCCTGGATCTGCTGGCCGCCACCAACCTGGTGCCCGGTCCCAACGCCACCGAGATGGCGATCCATATCGGCTTCCTGCGGGCGGGTTGGCCGGGCTTGATCGCGGGCGGCGTGGCCTTTATCGTGCCGGCGTTCGTGATCAGCCTGGCCCTGGCCATCGCCTATGTGCGCGCCGGCAGCCTGCCCCAGGCCGCGGGCCTGTTCTACGGCATCAACCCGGCCGTGCTGGCCATCATCCTGGCCGCCACCTACCGCCTGGGCCGCACGGCCCTGCGCGACAAGCGCGCCATCGGCATCGGCGTGGTCGCCCTGGCCGCCGCGCTGCTGGGCGTCAACGAAGTCCTTATCTTGCTGGCGGCCGGGCTGGCCGGCATCCTGCTCTACACGCAGCCCTGGCGGTCCCGCTCCCTTCCCGCGCTGCTGCTCCTGGGGAGTCCGCTGGCGCTGCCCATCTTGCCGGCCGCGGCCTGGCTGGACGACCGCCTGCTGCGGCTGGGGCTCTTCTTCCTCAAGGTCGGCGCGCTGCTCTTCGGCAGCGGCATGGTGCTCTTCGCCTTCATCCAGCGCGACGTGGTGGCCGGCTTCGGCTGGCTGGCGCAGCAGCAGTTGCTGGACGCCATCGCGGTGGGGCAGATGACGCCCGGCCCGGTGCTGTCGTCGGCGACCTTCATCGGTTACCTGGTGGCCGGCGTGCCCGGCGCGGTCGTTTCCACGGTCGCGGTCTTCCTGCCCTCGTTCGTCATCGTCGCCCTGATCGGCCCGTGGATCCCGCGGCTGCGCAAGTCACCGGCGGCCCAGGCCTTCCTGAAGGGGGTCAATGCCGCGGTGGTGGCGCTGATCCTGGCCGTCAGCATCGCGCTCTTGCGCGCGGCGATCGTGGATGTCTGGACCGCGCTGATCCTGGCCGCGGCGCTGCTGGCGCTGCTGCGCTTCAGGGTGGATACGGCCTGGTTGGTGTTGGGGGGCGCCGGGATCGGGTTGGCGCACTACCTGCTGGCCGGCGCGTGAGAGGCCTCAAGCGTCAGTAGATCACGGTGCTGGCTCACGCAAAGGCGCCAAGGGCGCCAAGAAAACTCCTTGCGACTTTGCGACTTTGCGTGAGATTCTCTTGTCTGTTGTACAAGAGATTCGCCGACAACCGAACTTATTCCTCTACGAACCCTCACGCCTTTCGGGCCATCACCGACAGGCTGTACACCTCAACGCCAACCACCTGGCCGCCGCTCAGGCCGCGCTGGCCCGCCACATCCACGAAGCCGGCCTGGCGCACCAGGTCCAGATATTCCCGCTCCGGCAGCGCGCCGTAGATGCAATCCGCCCACAGTCGGGGATCGCCCCGCAGGCTCATCGGCAGCGGCCCGGCCGTCACCATGTCGCTGATGCTGAGCCGGCCGTCCGGCTTCAGCACCCGCACCATCTCGGCAATCGCCGCCTGCGGGTCGGGGCAGTGGTGCAGGTACATGTTGGCGAAGACCGCATCCAGGCTGGCGTCGGCGAACGGCAGCGCCGCGCCGTCGGCCAGCCGTAGTTCAACGTTGCCAAAGCCGGCCAGGTTGCGCCGGCAGACCTCCAGCATGGCCGGGGAGCCGTCCACGGCGTAGACCTTCGCCACCAGCGGCGCGAGGCCCGCGGCCATGAACCCCGTGCCCGCGCCGACATCGGCCACGACCATCTCCGGCCGCAGATAAGCGCGGCCGATGGCCGCCTCGCGCACCGCCTCCCCAAAATAGTCGGCCCGCAGGCTGTCCCACGCATCCGCCACCCATTTGAAGTACGCGGCCGCTGTTTGCGTCATGCTCATCTTGCATTCCTGATCTCAGCCTGGGCAATTCGCAGATTCGTAGCCGCGTTGATCACGCTGATGCTATTGCCTTCCTCGTTGGCTACCCATATGCTGCCCTGGACCCCGCTTTGCGCGGCCGAGGAGTCGGTCACGTTCACCAGCGCCACCAACCCGCCCGGCTCCACGCCGTCGTTGGTGACATGGTGCAGCACGTGGCAATGGAACATCCACGTTCCGACGTTATCGGCCACGAACTCGATATCCACCAGCTCGCCGGGGTTGACCGGCACCGTGTTGCGGACGACCTGTTGCTCTGGCGGCAGCGGCACGCCGTCGTAGGCCACGATCTTGAAATTCATGCCGTGCAGGTGCATCGGGTGCGTGAACTGGCCCACGTTCGCCAGCCGCACCCGCACGCGCTGGCCCTTCTTCACCTCGATCGGCGCGGTCTGCGGGAAGCTCTTGCCGTTGATGGTGAAGTAATTCGGCTCGCTGCCCATCATCGGCATCGCCGGATAGGTCTGGCCATCCGCGCCGACCCGCCACTCGGAGAGCATCCAGGTCACGTCCACATCAGGTTTGTCGGCCGGCGGTGTCTGCGGATCCACGATGAAGGGGGCGTACAGGCCGATCATCACCTGCTTGTCGGAGGCGATGTGGGAGTGATACATGAAGGTGCCGGCCGGCGGCGCGGTGAATTCGTAGGCAAAGCTCTCGCCGGCTGAAATCGGCGTGACGCCGTCCATGGCGTTGGGCACCGGGATGCCGTGCCAGTGGATGCTGGTCGCTTCGGGCAGTTCGTTCTTGAGGACGATCCGCACCTTGTCCCCCTCGGTCATGCGGATCATGGGACCGGGCACCGTGCCGTTGTAGGTCCAGGCAGTCACCTTGACGTTGTCGAGGATGTTCCAGCGCACGGGGCGCGCCGTCAGCTCGAAGACCTTGACGCCGTTTTCGAGCTTGAAGGCCAGCGGCTGGCCGCCTACCGTGGCGGTGGCGTCCGGCACGCCCGCGGCCGGGATCGCCGCCCCGTGACCGGCCATCTCTGCGCCGCCGTGCATGTCCGCCCCGGCGCCGGAGCGCAGTGCAGGTTCCTGTACCAAGTTCATCATCTGCGCCATCATGCGCATCATCTGCGGCATCATCTGGCCCTGGGCATCGGCGGGCAGGCCTTTCATCATCTCGAGCATTTGAGACATCATATTCATCATCTGAGGCATCATCTGCGCCTGATCACCCTGGGGCGTGCCGCCCATTTGCCCCATCATGCCCTCCATCATCTTCGTCATCTCGGCCATCATGCCCATCGTGTCGCCCGACATGGGCATGGTGCCGGTCATGGGCATCGTTGAGGTCATGCTGCCTTGACCCATCGGCAGCGTGCCGGTGACGGCGCCGGCCTGTGCCAGGTCCCAGGTGAAGACGCGCTCCGGCACGCCGGCTAGACCGCGGATGATGATGCTGAAACCCGGGACGCCAGCCAGAAGCGGCTTGCCATCGGCAGTCTTGGCAGGGAAACGCAGGGTCCCCTCCACGTGATGCCCTCCGCCAGCCGGCGCCTGCCACGTCTGGGCTGCGATCTCGTTGGCGCCCGCTTTGAGCGCCGTCAGCCTGGCCAGATCAACGCCCAGGTCCACCGAATGGGTATTCATGGCGACCTTGAAGTCGAGGGTGACGGCTGTCGCATCCCCCAGGTTAAGCGGGGTAATGTCCACGGTCACCGCGCCTGCTTCGGCGCTCTGGGTCAAGTTGCCCGCCGGCGCAGCCGGTATGACCTGCGTTGCCGCGGGCGGCTGGGTCGGCGCCGCGGCCGGCTTTTCGACGGCTGTGGCTGGGGCCTGGGTGGGGGTGGCAAGCGATGATGCACCCGTGCAGGCAGCCAGAATCAGGGCCAGGAGCGCCAGGCTGACGAAGACAGCCAGCGAACGGGTTGTGCGTCGGCTCGATAGGACGTGTTGCAAGATCATATGGTCTCTCCCTATTATATTGTACTTGGCGTTGTTGAGGACAACATTGGATCAATTACCAGATAGGATTTTCGGACAGGCTCTTACCGTGCGCTTCATGGGTCAGTATAGAGCTGCTCCCCCCTGGCGATAAGCGCCAATTGTCGCATCCATCCCGCGCCGTTTTGCCTATGCCGCGGCCAGCCTGGAAATATCTGCCGCCTGTGGACTATCCAACTTGTGCCGCAGCGCAAGCCTTTCGTGGCTTGCCCGGCCAGGTTGGGGTGGGGCGGGACGAGGATGTGGCAGAAGAAGCAGCCTGGCTAACGGCAGACCAGTTGGTGGGGGACGGATGCCGTGAGCGCGGCAGTGGTCATCGCGACGAGCTGTTCTGATCACCCTGGGCTGGCGGCTGGCTGCCGGCTTCGCGCAGCGGCAGCCGCGCGGTGATGGTGGTTCCCTGGCCGGGAGCCGAGGCGATGGTGAGCCGGCCGCCGTAGAGGAGCGCTCGCTCGTGCATCCCCATCAGCCCAAAGTGCCCCTGCCGCGCCAGGTCGGCCGGCTGCTCCGGCGGGGTGAAGCCGATGCCGTCGTCTCGTACGGTCAGGGTGAGGGCGTCGGCCGCGAAGACGATCTCGATCCATGCGTTGGCGGCGCGGGCGTGCGCGGCCACATTGTCCAGCGCCTGCTGCACGATGCGATAGGCGGCCAACTCCAGGTCGGGGGCCAACCGGACGATTTCCCCCTCCACGGCAAAGTGCACGCTCAGGCCGTGGCGCTCTTCGACCTGACGGGCCAACATCTCCAGGCCGGGCACGAAGCCCAAGTCCTCCAGATAGATCGGCCGCAGGTCGCTGATGATGCGCCGCAAGCCGGCGATCTCCTCGTCAATCAGGTTGTTCAGCTCGCGCAGTCGGTCGGCCGCGCGGGCCGGATCGTGCGTTAGGGCCTTGAGCGCCATCTGCCCCCGTTGCTTGAGCGCGATCAACCCCTGGATGGTCACGTCGTGCAGCTCGTGCGCCAGGCGGTGGCGTTCGGCCTCCTGCCCCTGGGTGATCGCGCTCAGGTAATCGCGCATGCCGCTCTGATAGGCGCGGATGCGTTCGGCCATCTGCGCCAGGGTGATGCGCAGGTCCTCGACCTCCTGCACGCCATCCACCGGCCGCTCGATGGCGTCGAAATCGCCCCAGGCCACGCGCGCGGCGCGTTGGGCCAGCTCCTGTAGCGGCCGCACGACATTGAGCATCCCCAGTGAGACGGCCAATAACGCTACGACCGCGATGAAGAGCAGTACCAGCGGCAACAGTTCCACCTCGCTCATCCCCACCGTGACGACGCCGTGCACGTCCTCGGCCATGACCAGCGTCCAACCGGGCGGCTCGATGCGCGCGTAGGAGACCAGCAGCTCGCGGCCGCTGTGGTCGCGTTGATAGATTGAGCCGGAGTCGGCCGCCGGCAGGCCGGCGAAGATGCCGGCATCCTGGATCAGCCCGGCCGGATCCCAATGATGGACGCGACGGCCGGTCTGATCCAGCGCCAGGAGCGCGCCGCGGGTTGCACCTTCTGCCCAGGGGTTATCGTCGCTCAGGCTCAGCGCGGTGACAGGCAGGGCGGCGATCAAGGCGTTCCCGTTGCCCGTCGCCGCCGCGATCAGCAGCCGCGGGGAAGCCGGATCGGCCAGGTCGGTCTCGTATTGGGGGCCATCAACCGCCGCGGCGCGGGCGGCCAGGATACGCGCGGCGTCGCTGGCGGCCCAGGAGGACGCGGCCGACGATGCCGTCAGCAGCGCGGCCTGGGCATCCAACAACGCCAGGCCGCCAGCGTCGAAAGGACTGGCGGGCAGGGCGGAAACGGGGGAAGGGGGCAGCGTGGCGGCCAGCCGCGTTAACGTCGCGGCCTGCTGCGCGATCTCCCGGCCCAGGCGATTGGCTTCGGCCGTCGTCCAGCCGCGGTCACGTTCTTCGACCAGCCGGGTCATGGCCTGGCGGTGGCGCGCGATACCGACCAGCGACAACGCCACAAGGGCGATCGCCAGCGGCAGGATCGTCCAGAGCAACAATTGGGCGCCCAGGCCGCGCAGGAAGCGGCCCCGGCGTCGCGGCCGGCGACCGGTCATCTCAGGCGTCATCCAGCACCAGCCAGCCCAGTTTCAGCGCCCTGGTCACCGCCTCGGTGCGGCTGGCGACCGCCAGCTTGCCGTAGATGTTGGCCAGGTGGCCTTGCACCGTGCGGTCGCTGACCCCCAGTTCGGCCGCGATCGCCTTGTTCGTCAGGCCGCGAGCAGCCAGGCGCAACACTTCCAGCTCGCGTTCGGTCAGCGGCTCGACCTGCTCGGCCGCGGCGGCCGGCTTGCCGGTGGTCATCTGGGCGATCACCTTCGCCGCCACATCGGGGGCCAACACCTTGCCGCCGGCCGCCACCGTCTTCACCGCCCGCACCAGTTCGTCGGGGTCGGCGTTCTTCAGGATGTAGCCGTCGGCGCCGGCGCGCAGCAGAGCAAAGATGTAGGGGTCCTCGTCGTAGGCGGTGAGGATCAGCACCCGGATCTCCGGGTAGGCGGCCTTGATCTGGCGCGTCGCCTCGATGCCGTTGACGCCGGGCATCTGCACGTCGAGTACAGCCACATGGGGATGATGCTCCCCGGCCAGGCGCACGGCTTCCGCGCCGTCGGCAGCCTCGGCGACGACGGTGATCTCGCTGTCCTCTTCCAGGAACTCGCGAATCCCTTTGCGGACAATGGTGTGGTCGTCGGCCAGCAGGACTCGCACCGGTCCAGGCGGGATAGTAGTCATGGCTGTCGTCCTCCGTCAGGGTCTAGAGCAGATGCCCCATGCCGCGCGCCGCAGCGGATGACAATGTGCCGCGGCATTTATGCCGCCCGCGCGCCATGGCAGTCCGAGGCGAGATGAATCTCGCAGCACAATGTCCATTCTCAACGCAAGTATAGCACGATCCTGACGCCTTTGCCAGCCAGTTGGCCCCGGCGCCCGGATTTCAGATGCCAAGCTTGCGCCGCAGCTCATCGAACTCCTGCGGCGTGATCTCGCCGGCCGCCAATCGGCGGCGCAGGATCTCCAGCGCGGTGTCGGCCGCGGCGTTGCGACTGGCGGCGCTCTGATTCAGGCGCGTCAGCGTTACGACCAGCCAGATCACCAGGCCGATGATCAGGCCCCAGAAGAGGAGCATGCCCAGACCCCCCAAGAGGCCCATGCCCCAACCCCAACCTCCCATCATATGGCTACCCTCACTTTCTTGGATGTGCCGGGCACCCTTTCAGGCGCTTGACATATCAGCAGTATCGCGCCGCAGGTGCCGGCGTACCAGCGTCTTTCAGCGCAGATCACCACAGGCCATTCGGCGCGGCCGACGCACCTGCCAGGCGAGCAACGACCATCGCGCCAAATGGCGCATTCCAGGCGCGCCGGACGGCGCTTACCGGCCCCACGTCCGGTTGGTATATTGCTGCTGAATATCTGTGCCAGGAGAACACTGTGATCAAACGAGTTTTTCTTCTACTTCCGGTCCTGGTGATCGGCGCCCTCCTGCTGGCAGCTTGCGGCGCCGGGCGAGCCAATTCCAGCGCCAGGCTGGCGCCTGTCTCGTCGCTGCCCAAACAGATGCAGAATGCGCCTGCCGTCGTCCGCACGGCCTATCAGTTCGCCCTCGCCAACCCGGACGCGCTGGCCAATGTGCCGTGCTATTGCGGCTGCGGCGCCATCGGGCACAAGAGCAACCTGGCCTGCTATATCAAGGAGTTCACCCCGGACGGCACGCCGGTCTTCGACGATCACGCCCTGGGGTGCAGCATCTGCGTGGACATCGCCCTGGATGTGATGAAGATGACCGGCGAGGGCAAAGCGCCGGCCGAGATCCGGCAGCAAATCGTGGATGCCTACAGCAAGTTCGGGCCGGCAACCCAGTGAGCGGTGGCTTGATGAGCCTGGCCTTGCTGCAGAAAGTGTTGCGCCTACCAGCGAAGCAGGGAGCTTCGCGGCAGTGGGTTGCCGGCGGGCTGACGCTGGCGCTGGTGTTGCTGGCCCTGCTGGCCCCGCTCCCGATCGGGGCGGCCGCGCCCCAGGCGCGCACCATTAATATCACTGCCGGCCAATGGCATTTCCAGCCGGGCATCGTCCGGGTCCATCGTGGCGACACCGTCACGATCAACCTTGAGTCGAGCGACGTAGTGCACGGCCTCTTCGTTGACGGCTACGAGGTCAAGACGGTCGCCGAACCCGGCCGTCCGGGGCGGCTCACCTTCGTCGCCGACCGAGACGGCGCGTTCCGCTTTCGCTGCCATGTGGCGTGCGGCAGCCTGCACCCGTTCATGATCGGCAAGCTGGTCGTCGAACCCAACCTGACCTGGTGGCGAGCGGTCGCGGCTACGGTGATCACGGCGGTCGGCGCGCTGGTCATCTTCTGGAGGCGATGATGCGCTACGCCCTTTCGGAGATCCCGGTCGTCAAGCGCGTCCTCCGCTCCCGCTGGCTCCAGTGGAGTCTGACCGCGCTCACCCTGCTTTTCTTCGTCCTGGTGATCATCGCCGGACTGGCCGGCACGCCGGCGGGGAACCGCAACTTCGGCATCGTCTTCGTCTGGATCGTCTGGTGGGCGCTGTTGATCCTCCTGCTGGTGCCGTTCGCCGGCCGACTGTGGTGCAGTGTCTGCCCCATCCCGGCGCCAGGCGAATGGCTTCAGCGCCGCGCCCTGGTGCAGCCGCGGCCGGGCGGTAAGCTTTACACGCTGGGCAAGAAGTGGCCGCGGGCTTTGCGCAACATCTGGCTGCAAAACGCCGGCTTCCTCGGCGTGGCGCTCTTTTCGACCATCATCTTGACGACACCGATGGCCACCGCGTTGGTGCTGCTCGGCTTCGTCATGGCAGCGATTGGGACCAGCCTGATCTTTGAGCGACGCGCCTTTTGCCGCTACCTCTGCCCGGTCGGCGGCTTCATCGGGCTGTACAGTCAAGTCGCGGCGATTGAACTGCGGGTGAAGGACACCGCGGTCTGTGCCAGCCACAGCGACAAAACCTGCTACACCGGCAGCGACGAGGGCTACGGCTGCCCCTGGCTGGTCTTCCCCGGCGGCCTGACGAACAATGCCTGCTGCGGACTGTGCACCGAGTGCCTGAAAACATGCACGCGCGACAACATCGCCATCTTCGTCCGTCAACCGGGCGCCGACCTGCTCAAGACCACCGGTCGCAAGCTCGACGAGGCCTACAAAGGCTTGATCATGTTGGCCTGCGCCTTCATCTATTCGGCGGTGCTGATCGGGCCGTGGGGCGTGTTGAAGGAGACGGCACGGGCCGTGGGCACGCCGGGCTGGTTCGCCTACGCCGGCCTCTTTTTGGCGTTGAACCTGGCGATCCTGCCCGGCCTGTTCTGGCTGGCGGTGCGCGGGGGATGGCGGCTCAGCCAACCGGCCAGGACGAGCATGCGCAAGCTCTTCGCCGACTATGCAGTCGTCCTCGTTCCGCTGGGGCTGGCGGCCTGGGTGGCATTCACCTTGTCGTTCGTGTTGGTCAACTTCTCCTACGCCTGGTCGGTGCTCTCCGACCCGTTGGGCTGGGGGTGGAACCTGTTGGGGACGGCGGGCCGGCCGTGGACACCCTACGCTTCGGGCCTGACGCCCTATCTGCAAGTGGTCGTGCTGTTGCCTGGCCTGAGCGCAGCGATCGCTTTGGCGCTGCGCACGGCCCGCCAACACGGTCAGTCCCCCTGGGCGGCGGCGCCGGTGGCGGCGTTTTGTGCTGCAGCAACTGTCGGACTGTTGGGGTTGTATCTGGCATGAGAAGACGAGCAGACCGGGAAATGGATAAACAGGTAGACGAGGAAGGAGGGCGCGGCCAGGCCCGGCTGAAGGGGGAGATATTCGCCCTGGGAGTCGTTCTGCTGGTGCTCGTTGTCTTCCCGGCCAGCGTTTTCGGCTACCAGGCCTGGCACCTTCGGTCGGCGTCGGCCGGCGTCAGGGTCGTGGACATCGTCGCCCGCGCGCCGGAGGTGGGCGGATTTGCGCCCGACCGGCTGACGCTGCGAGCCGGCGAGAGGGTGCGGCTGCGCCTCAGCTCGCCCGATGTGGTGCACGGGTTGGTCATCCCCGGCCTGGGGATCGAGATAGAGGAGATCTACCCCGGCAAGGTGGTCGAGGTGGATGTGACGCCGGACAAGCCGGGCCGCTATGCCTTCGCCTGCACGCGCTGGTGCGGCGCAGATCACTGGCGCATGCGTGGGGTCATCGAGGTCATAGGGGATGCGTCGCAGCCTGCGGCCACGGCTGAGCCGCCCCTGTTCCAGCAGCTCGGCATGGACATTGACGCTATGCGCCACGCCGCGCGGGCGACCCCTGGCGTTCGGCCCTCGGCCGCGACAGGCGAGGCGTTCGGCGTCAGGCTGCCCCAGGACCTGGCTGACCCGGTCAAACGTCGCGCGCTGGCGCCCGCCGACGCGTTTCAAGCGCTGCGGGCCGATCCCACCAACGCCGCGTTGAGCGACGATGACGTGTGGAACCTGGTTGCGTGGGCATGGCTCAAGGATACGAAGCCGGAAGCACTGGCCCGCGCCGAAACGCTCTATGCCCGCGACTGTGCGGCCTGCCACGGCCCGGATGGCAGGGGGTCAGGACCGGCCGGCGCCAATCTGCCCGGTATGGCCAAAATGGATCCGGCTATGCCCAGAGGCCCGGCGAACTTTACCGACGCGGCCGCGATGCTCGCAGCCAGCGACGCGCTGCTCCAGGGCAAGCTGCTGCGCGGGGGCATGGGCACAGGGATGCCGGAGTTCGGGTCGCTGTACTCCGATGAAGAGTTGTGGGCGGTAATCACCTACCTGCGCATGTTTCTGTTCGCAAAATAAAATCTGAAGGACCAAAGGGAGGCATGCATGCCTAAGCAGGCAAGTCAACTACCCAGGGGCAAAAAAGTTCAAACCGCCCCACCCCTGCCGCGCAACTCCTTGCCGCTCCTGTTCCTGGCCGGCGGCGCACTGCTCGCCATCATCATTGGCTTTGTGTGGCTGGCGACCGGCGGACGTGGGGCCGGCAACACCAGGGGGCCGGTGCAGGTCACCGGCCGGCCAGCGCTCGCGGTGGATCGCACGCTGATTGACTTCGGCAAGGTGCCGCTCGATGTGCCGGTGCGGGCCACCTTCCGGCTGAGCAACGTCGGCGACCGGCCGCTGCAGCTCCTGAACCGACCGATCATCGAAGTCAAGGCGGGTTGCTGACCGCCCCGGCCGGTCGTCGGTGCGACGACCCTTCAGCCCGGGCAAAGCACAGAGCTCTCGATGGAATTCACGATGCACAAAGGGATGGAAGGCCCGCATGACTTTCGGGTGAAGGTCAGGACAAACGACCCGGTAGCTCCTGAAGTGGAACTCACCGTGCTTTCGGACTGGGGCGGGTGATCAGGCGGGTGTAACGAGCACGAGGTGGTGCGCGATGGGGTGACGCTGTGCCGGACGTGCGCGGGGGAGTCCTATTACGAATTGGCCGAGGCATTGGTGATTACGCCAGCCACGCTCATAAAGGAGCTGCAGCCCGTCTAAGCCTCAAATTGGCCCGTTTCAGGTTACCCATCGTGAGGACAACGGCCATAGTTGCGCAACCGTGCCATCTCACGGCCGTGCGTGGATCAGCCCAACTAACTGGCCGTATAGATATTTGCTCTCGACGATTGTCAGCCCGGCGCCGTTGTCTCCACGGTCGCGGTCTTCCTGCCCTCGTTCGTCATCGTCGCCCTGATCGGCCCGTGGATTCCGCGGCTGCGCCGGTCGGCGACGGCCCAGGCGTTCCTGTGCGGGGTGAACGCGGCCGTGGTGGCGCTGATCCTGGCCGTCAGCCTCGCGCTTTTTCGTTCGGCGATCGTGGATGTCTGGACTGCGCTGATCCTGGCCGCGGCGCTGCTGGCCCTGCTGCGGTTCAGGGTGGATACGGCCTGGTTGGTGTTGGGCGGCGCAGGAATCGGGTTGGCGCACTACCTGCTGGCCGGCGCGTGAGGGGCCTCGCGGCGTTGGGTGTTAGCACTGCGGGGGGCCGGGCGGCAAGCTGCCGGGCGCGTAACCCAGGTCACGCGCCCGACAACGGCCGCCGGCCAGGCACGGGGCGGGACTCGTCGTCTGCGGCTGTGTCAGACGGTTCCTGTCCGGCTCATCTCACCGCGCCGGGCTCTTGTCCAGCAGATAGCGGAAGAACTCGGCGTCCGCCGGGATGATGAGCCGGTCACCCGCTTTCAGGATCGCGGCGTAGGCCTGCAACCGGCGGGAGAAAGCGTAGAACTCCGGGTCCTGCGCCAACGCTTCCGCGTAGATGCGGATCGCCTCGGCCTCGCCCTCGCCGCGCAGTTGCTGCGCCTGCCGTTCGCCCTCGGCCAGCAAAACCGTAGCCGTGCGATCGGCCTGGGCGCGGATGATGTTGCCCTGTTCCTCGCCCTCGGCGCGCTCCAGCGCAGACTCGCGCTGCCGTTCGGCGCGCATGCGGTCGAACACGCTCTGCTCCACCTCTTTGGGTAGATCTGTCCGCTTGGTGCGCACATCCAGCACGGCGATGCCGAACTCGACCGCCTTCGCGCTGGCCGACCGGGCGACGCGTTCCTCGATCGCCTCCCGCTGGCCGGAGATGGCGTCCACGAACTGCACCGAGGCCAGCTCGCGGCGCAGCTCGGAGAAGACGATGTCATCCAGCCGGGCGCGCGCGCCGGTCTCGGTGCGCACCGCCTGGAAGAAGACCAGCGGATCGTCAATGCGCCAGCGCGTCACGTGATCCACGACCAGCCGTTTTTTGTCCGCGGTCAGGTATTCCTGCGGCGGCGCATCGCTGGAGAGCACGCGCTTGTCGAAGGCGATTACGTTTTGGATAAAGGGCCGCTTGAAGGACAGCCCCGGCTGGCGCACGATCGCGACCGGTTCACCGAACTGCAAGATGATCACCTGCTGCGTCTCGTCCACCACGAAGACGCTCTGGCTGAGCAGGATCACAGCCAGGATCAGGATCAGAACAATCAGGGACGGCAGGTTGCGACGCATCTTATTGACCTCCTTCCGCCGGCGCAGGTGCCACAGGCGCGCTGCTGTTCAGGTCGGTCAACGGCAGGAAGGGCAGCGCCTGGCCCCCCACGGTCTCCTTGTCCAGCAGAATGAGCGCCACCCGGCTCAAGATCCCCTCCAGCGCCTCGATCTGCATGCGCTCGCGCGTCACTTCGGGAGCCAGACGATACGCTTGCAACACGGCCAGGAACCGCTCGGCATCGCCGGTCGCCCGCAGGATCTCCCGATCGCGGAAGGCGGTGGCCTCCTCGATCAGGCGTTGGCGTTGGCCGCGCGCCCGCGGGACCACATCATTCTGGTAAGCCTGGGCCTCGTTGATGAGCCGCTCCTTGTCGGCCTTGGCCCGCACCACCTCCTGGAACGCATCGCGCACCTCGATGGGCGGATCGGCCACCTGCAGGCGCACGTCGGTCACCAGGATGCCGGTCTTGTAATCTTCCATCAAGCGGGAGAGGAAGGCGCGGGTGTCGTCTTGCACCTTGGCCCGCTCCTCGGTAATGACGGCATCCACGCTCATCTGGCCTACGGCGTTGCGCAGCGCCACCTCGGCGCTGGTCACCAGCACCGTCTCCGGGAACTGCACGTTGAAGACGAAGTCGCGGGAATTGCCGACGCGATACTGGATCAGCAGCTCCACCTGGACGATGTTCTCGTCCTTGGTCAGCATCAGCGCCTCGTTGAGCACCTCTTCTTTGCGGCCTTGGCGGTCGGTGCGGAACCCGATCTCCGCGCGGCGGATGCTCTGCACATCCACGATGGTGACGCTTTGGATCGGCCCCGGCAGATGGTAGTTGAGGCCCGGCCCGGTCACGCCGGTGAACCGGCCGAAGGTGCGCACCACCCCCTCTTCGCCGGGTTGGACGATGTAGATGCCGCTGCTCAGCCAGAGCAGCAGCAACACGGGCAGGATCACCCAGTAGATCAGGCGCCGCCTGGCGTTCAGCCACCGGACCAGATCCTCCAGCATTTCCCCCTGTGAGGGTGTCTTTCTGTAAGACAACGGACCACTCCTTTCTGTGTTGTGTTTCAGCTTGTCGAGCCACTTGAGGACAAAAGTATACCACAGCCGGGGGAGTGGCGGGGTAGGATACACTACGGTTGAGAGTCGTTGGAGAACGCCCACAGGGTGGTCGTGGCGTCAGATGCTCACTCCGCATGACTCGCCATTCCGGTCCCAGGCGTGTCGGGGGGGCTTGGGGTTGACCGACGGCGTGGAAGTGTGGCAAACTAGCGGTGACGGCAGCCACCCGGCGAATCGGCCGTCGAGGAGTTATGGTATGAGCGACTGGCAATCTTACCTGGAGCAGCGCCGTGCGGACGCGTTGGCGGAGCTGCTTGACTTCCTGCGCATCCCCAGCATCTCATCGTTGCCCGAGCACGCGGCCGACGTGGCCGCGGCCGCGGCCTGGACGGCCGACCGGATGCGTCGCGCCGGCATCGAGCATGTGCAGATCATGCCCACCGGCGGCCATCCGATCGTCTACGGCGACTGGCTGCACGCGGCGGGCAAGCCCACCCTGCTGATCTACGGCCACTTCGACACGCAGCCGGCCGACCCGCTGGAACTGTGGACCAACCCGCCCTTCGAGCCGGTCGTGCGCGATGGCCGGGTCTACGCCCGCGGGGCCGGCGACGACAAGGGCAACATGCTGATCCCCATCCTGGTCGCCGAGGCGTTCTTGAAGACCCGCGGCAGCCTGCCCGTCAACCTCAAGTTCTTTTTCGAGGGGCAGGAGGAGATCGGCAGCCCCCAGCTTGGGGCGTTCGTGGCCGAGCACAAGGCGCTGCTGGCCTGCGACCTGGCGGTCAGCGCGGACGGCGCGCAGCATGGCGAGGACCAACCGTCGCTGCTGGTGGGGCTCAAAGGGCTGGTGGCCCTGCAGATTGACGTGCAAGGCCCGGCCACCGACCTGCACTCCGGGGTCTACGGCGGCGCGATCCAGAACCCCATCCACGCGCTGGTGCGCTTGTTGGACAGCATGCGCGCTCCCGACGGCCGCATCACCGTGGCCGGCTTCTACGACGACGTGGTCCCGTTGAGCGCGGAGGACCGGGCGCGCATCGCCGCGGTGCCCTTCGACGAGGCGGCCTACCTGGCCCACCTGGGGGTGGATGCGGCGTTCGGCGAACCGGGCTACACCACCCTGGAGCGCGCCTGGGCCCGGCCCACGCTGGAGGTCAACGGCATCTGGGGCGGCTTCCAGGGCGAGGGGGTCAAGACGGTGCTGCCCAGCCAGGCGCACGCCAAGATCACTTGCCGGCTGGTGGCGAACCAGACGCCCGACCGCATCTACGAGGTGCTGGCCGCGCACGTGACGGCCCATAAGCCGGCCGGCGTGCGCGTCACCGTGACCCGGCTGCCCGGCAGCGCCGACCCTTACCTGATGCCCGCCGAACACCCGGCCAACCAGGTCGCCGCGGCCGTGCTGACGGAGCTGTACGGCGTCCCGCCGGTCTTCGTGCGCATGGGCGGCAGCGTGCCGGTGATCCCGCTCTTCCTGCGCGAGCTGGGGGTGTACACCCTTTCCTTCGCGTTCGCATTGGAAGACGAGAAGCACCACGCGCCGGACGAGTTTTTCCGCCTGGCCAGCTTCGAGCGCGGCCAGCGCGGCTACGGTCTGCTGTGGGAGCGCTTCGGCAGCGCGGGGATCTGAGTCATTGATTGGCGCGCCCAAACAAGGGGTGGTGCCAGTGGACGACTTGAGCCTGGAGTGAGGGTTGCGGCGGGACAGCTTGCGCCTGTCCCGCCGCGTGCGTGCGTTACTTTTACTTGACCTCGACCGCCGGCAGGGTTGGCGTGGCTTCAATACCTGGCCCCCAACGCTGCGGCTGGGTCGCAACCCCTTCGACCCGGCCACGTTGGAAGCGTTACGCAGCGAATAAGGGGGCGTGAACGTTTGTGAATAGCGCCCGACGAAAGTGCTACGGCTTGCGCGCTGTCACCGACAGGCTGTACACCGCCACCCCCGCCGCCTGGCCGCCGCTCAGGCCGCGCTGGCCCGCCACATCCACGAACCCGGCCTGGCGCACCAGGTACTTCCGCTCCGGCAGCGCGCCGCAATAGCCGGCCCGCAGGCTGTCCCACGCGTCCGCCACGCGGTCGAAGTAGCCGGCCGCAGCTTGCGTCATGCTCATGGTGTACTCTCCCTGATCAAAATAGGACGCGGACTACGCAGACGACGCGGAGGCCGCGGATGAAACCTCGGCCTGTCCGCGTCGTCCGCAGGTGTACGTGCTGTCCAGATCGCCCTCAATGGCCGCCAGCTCGATCTCGGCCGGGGCGATTCGCTGACTTGCCGCGCAGCAGCCCGCCAGCCAGCCCTCGATCTGCTCCTTCAGCCAGCGGATGCCGGCCTCGTTCAGGCAATAGCAGGTCGCCGGCCCCTCGATCTCGCCCCGGATCAGCCCGGCCTCGCGCAGCACCTTAAATCGTTGTTCCATAATGCAAAGGCAGTGGTATACTTGAGGTAGCACAGTTTCATGCGATCGGTGCATGGGCCACGAGACCGGTTGTCTGGCCTGAAAATTCCTACGTGCCAGGCACTCTGCAAGATGCCTGGCACGTAGGAGCTTTCATCCGCCGTGGTGTCGCGCACGGCATGGATATCTATCCTGTGGGTTCATCGGGTATGGCGAAGAGGGTGCAACCGATGCTCTCCCGAACGCTTTCACAACCCTGGGTCGAGTTGTGCTTCATCGCGCTTCTGCTCGGCCCCTTCGCCGTGCACGGGCACGGCGACCCACCGGCCCCCCGTTTCGTTCACCTCACCACTGCCGACGGCCTCTCCCATAACATTGTCTATTGCATCCTCCAGGACCGCTACGGCTTTATGTGGTTCGGTACCCAGGATGGGCTGAACCGCTACGATGGCTATGCCTTCACCGTCTACCGCCACCTGCGCTCGGACCCCCGGTCGCTGGTGCACAACACGGTCAACGTGCTCTACGAGGACCGCGCTGGGACGCTCTGGGTGGGCACCGTCGGCGGGCTGGATAGTTTCACGGGCGACGGGCATTTCATCCACCACACCGCCATCCCTCCTGAGTCAATCGGCGCGCTCTACCAGGACGCCGACGGCTTCCTCTGGGTCGGCACCATCGGCAGCGGCCTCTTTCGCTACGCCCCGGCAACCGGGCAGGCGCGGGAATACCGGCACGACCCGGCCGACCCGTTCAGCCTGAGCGACGATAACGTGCTCTCGCTCTACGAAGACCGCGCCGGGACGCTCTGGGTAGGCACTTTCGGCGGGCTGAACGCTTTTGACCGCGCCACCGGCCGCTTCACCCGCTACACCCACGACCCGGCCGACCCGTCCAGTTTGAGCCACAATCAAGCGGCGGCGATTCTGGAGGACCGCTCCGGCACGCTGTGGGTCGCCACCGGCACGTTCCACGAGAACCGCGTGGGCGGGCTGAACGCGCTGGACCGAGCGGCCGGCCGGTTCACCCACTACCGCGCCGGCGAGGATCGCCACACGCTGAGCCACAACCACGTCCAGGCGCTCTACGAGGACCGCACCGGCACGCTCTGGGTCGCCACGGAGGACGGGCTGAACATTCTGGACCGCGCCACCGGCCGGTTCACCCGCTACGTCCACGACCCCCTGGACGCGCACTCACTCATCAACAACGACGTCACCGCCATCTATGAAGACCGCTCCGGTATCCTGTGGTTCGCCACCTGGGGCGGGGTCAGCCGCTACGCCCGCGCGAAGGATCGCTTCCAGCGCTACCGCCACGACATGCGGGACCCCCACAGTCTGGGCAGCCCTGCGGTCGGCGCGCTGGCCCAGGACCGCACCGGCAGATTGTGGATCGGCCTGTACGACGGCGGACTGGACTCCCTGGACCGTGTCACCGGGCGGTTCACCCACTACCGCCACGACCCCGCCAACCCCGACAGCCTGAGCCATGACCACGTCACTGCCCTGCTGGTGGACCGCGAAGGGGTACTGTGGGTGGGCACCAGCGCCGGCCTGGACCGCCTGGACGAGGCGACCGGGCGGTTCGTCCACTACATCCACGACCCCGGCAACCCGCACAGTCTGGGCCCCGGCGCGGTCAAGGTCATCCTGGAGGACCGGAGCGGCGACCTGTGGATCGGCACGGAGGACCCGGGGGGATTGAGTCGCTTTGACCGGAAGAGCGGGACGTTCATCCGCTATCAACCTCGTCCCGACGATCCGAACGGTTTCCCGTCCACGTACGGGGTGCGGGCCATCTGCGAGGACTCGGGCGGCGACCTGTGGCTGGGCACGTACAGCGGCCTGGTGCACTTTGACCGACGCAGCGGGACCTTCACCCGGTACCGCCACGACGACGCCGACCCCTACAGCCTGAGCGACGATTTCGTCTGGGCGGTCGCCGAGGACCGGGACGGCGTCCTCTGGGTGGGGACGCACCGGGGGCTGAACCGCCTGGACCGGGATACCGGGCAGTTCACCGCCTACACGGTGGAGGATGGCCTGCCCAACGACGCGGTCGCCTCCATCCTTCCCGACGAAGAGGGCAACCTCTGGCTGGGGACAATGGGCGGCGGCCTCTCCCGGTTCACCCCACGGACCGGCGCCGTCCGCAACTACGGCACCGGCGACGGCCTGCAGGGGGAGCATTTCCTCATCGGCGCCGTCTACCGCAGCCCCGGCGGCGAGATGTTCTTCGGGGGCCTGGACGGGTTCAACGCCTTCTACCCGGCCGACGTGCGGGATAACCCCTACGTCCCGCCCATCGTCCTGACCGCGTTCCGCAAGTTTGACCAGGTGGTAACGTTTGACACGCCCCTGACGGAACTGCGGGAGATCACCCTCTCGTATCGGGACAACTTTTTCGCCTTTGAATTCGCCGCGCTGGACTACACCGACCCGCAGAAGAACCGCTACGCCTACAAACTGGAGGGGTTTGACCGGGATTGGGTGGAATGCGGCACGCGGCGCTACGCCAGTTACACCAACCTGCCGCCAGGCAGGTACACCTTCCGCGTGCGGGGCGCCAACAACGATGGGGTGTGGAACGAGGAGGGGCTGGCGGTGCGGGTGGTCATCACTCCGCCGTTCTGGGCGACGTGGTGGTTCCGGGGGGCAGTCGCCGCCGTGGTGTGCGCTATCGGCGGCCTCATCTACCGGGCGCGGGCGCGGAACATCGCCGCGCTGCGGGAGCGGGAGGAGCGCTTCCGCGCCCTCTTTGAGCACGCGCCGCTGGGCGTCTTTGAGGTGGACCTGGCGCAATCCCCGCCGCGCATCCTGCGCGCCAACCAGGCCGCGGCGCGCATCTACGGCCGGACGACGGCGGAACTGGCCGCGCTGCCGCTGGATGGCCTCATCTCCCCCGGCGCCGAAGCCGACCTGGAGCGGTTGCTGGCCGGGCTGCGGGCGGGCGAGGCGGTCACGCAGGAATCCACCCACCGGCGGGGGGACGGGAGCGCGTTCCCGGCGCGGGTGAGCGCCGCCCTGCAACGGGGTACGCGGCGCGGTCCCACGGCCATCGTCATCGTAGAGGACATCACGGTGGAGCAGGTCTGGCGCTCCGAAGAAGAAGCCATCGCCGAGGAGCGCCATCGCATCGCCCGCGAGATTCACGACGGGCTGGCGCAGGACCTGGCCGCCGTGCGCATGCGGGCGCGGCTCTGGCACCGGCTGGTGGACGAGGCTCCCCAGCAGATGCACGCCGAACTGGACGCCCTGCGCGACCTGCTGGGCAGGAACATCCGCGACGTGCGCCGCGCTATTTTCGCCCTGCGCCCGGTGGCGCTGGAGGAACTGGGCTTTTATCCGGCGCTGCGTCTGTTCGCCGCCGATTTCGGCGAGCAGAACCAGATAGACGTGATCCTGCAACTGACGGACGGAGTGCCCCTGCCCGCGTTTATGGAGGCCGTGCTCTTTCGCATCGTGCAGGAGGCGCTGCACAACGTCGCCAAACACGCCCGGGCGACCACGGTGTGGGTCGCGCTGCGGGTGGAGGGCGGGGCGGTGCACCTGACGGTCCGCGACGACGGGGTGGGCTTTGACCCGGCCATGCTGGAGGAAGCGGCGCGTCGCGGGCACGTCGGGCTGAAGCAGATGCGCGAGCGGGTGGCCGGGCTGAAGGGCACCTTCACCCTGCACACCGCCCCCGGCCAGGGCACCGAAATCCGCATCTCCCTGCCGATGGCGTAGGACGCACCGCAGAGACGCGGAGAACGCGGAGTTCTTTATATTTTCTCTGTGCCCTCTGCGTCTCCGCGGTATATTCCCTCAGCCAGGAGGCAATATGGACATCAATCGGCTCACAGAGGCTATCATTGGCGCGGCCATAGAGGTGCACCGCGCTCTTGGACCAGGGTTGCTGGAATCCGCCTATAAGGAATGTCTGTGCCGGGAATTGGACTTGCAGGGCATTCCTTTTGAGCGTCAACGACCGCTGCCTGTGGAATATAAGGGATTGCGCTTGGACTGTGGGTACCGTCTTGATCTGTTGGTGAGCAATCAGGTAGTCGTGGAAATCAAGGCTGTGGAAAATTTGTTGCCTATCCACGAGGCTCAACTCCTGACCTACCTGAAATTGGGAGGCTGGCAGGTCGGGTTACTCATCAACTTCAATGTACCCGTGTTGAAGCAGGGGATTCGTCGGCTTGTCCTGGGGCTAAAAGAAGAAAAACAAAGATTCTCTGCGCCCTCTGCGTCTATGCGGTGAAACTTGCGAGGTGGGCTATGTCGTCATCCATCCGTGTCCTTATTGCCGATGACCACCGTCTCGTCCGCCAGGGCCTGCGCCAGATTTGCGAGACGGTGGGGCATCTGGAAGTCGTGGGCGAGGCCGAGAACGGGCGGGAGGCCGTGGAACTGGCGCGGCGGTTGCAGCCCGACGTCGTCCTGATGGACATCAGTATGCCCGTCCTGGACGGCGTGGAGGCCACTCGCCTTATCACCGCCCAGAGCCCGGCGGTGCGGGTGATCATCCTCACGATGTACAAGCAGGACCGCTTCGTCTTTGAGGCGATCAAGGCCGGCGCGCGGGGCTACCTGCTCAAGGACGTGGACGAGCAAGAACTGGTGGACGCCGTGCGGGCGGTGCACCGCGGCGAGGCGCTGATTGACCCCGGCCTGGCGACCCGCCTGCTGGAGGAGTTCCGCCGTCTCAGCCGGGGGGAGGGCCCGCGGGAAGAAGAGTTGACCGACGGCGAGATGCAGGTGCTGCGGCTGGTGGCGCAGGGCCTGGACAACAAGACCATCGCCCGGCGGTTGAGCCTTTCGGAGCGCACCGTCATCAATCGCCTGAGCGAAATCTACCAGAAACTGCACGTCGCCAGCCGCACCCAGGCGGCGCTGGAGGCCCTGCGCCGCGGCTGGGCCACGCTGGACCGGGAAGAGCCGTAGCGGGCGGCTTCCCTTGTTCGTGCGAGGAGGAAAGTACCCCGCAGGGGTACTTTTTTCTTTTCCAGGCCGGTACATTTCCCCCTTGTGGATCGGGGATGATTTGTGGGATACTGAAAGAGGCTGGTGGTGTAACCTATGAGCACAGCCGATCCCGCCGGAGGCCAGCGTGGGTGACCCAATCCGAGTAGCCATCGTGGATGACAACGAGCGGTCTCGCCAGGCAGTGCGTGAGTGGTTCGACGGCGCAAGCAATGTTGCAATCGTCGGCGAGAGACCGGGCGGGCCGGAAGTGCTCCGGTGGCTGCGCCATGTTCAGCCGGAGGTGCTCCTGCTCGACGTTGCAGCGTTGCCGGCGGAGCAGATACGGGAAACCGCGGCCTGGGCGAGGGTCATCGTGCTGCACGTTCCCGATCAGGAACCGCTGGTGCTGGAAGCGCTGCGGGGCGGGGCGTTGGGGCACCTGGACAAAACGAACGCCCATTCATCCCAGGCCATCGCCGCCGTCCGCGCCGCTAGCAGGGGCGTGGCCTTCCTCAGCCCGGCGATGGCGGGGCGGATACTGGATGAGGTTACGCGGAAACTCCATCGGGAGGAGGCGCAGTAAATGCCGTTTCCGTCCATCGCCGAGGCGCAGAGAACGCGGAGAATTTTTCGCCACGAATTTCACGAATTCCACGAATTGAATTCGGAGAAAGGAGGTGAGCAAAGGGAAACGAACCCCCATACTCCCTACTCCATAATCCATACTCCATTTCATAGATAAGGAGGTCCAAAATGAAAACCCGATGGATTCTTCTGGGTAGCCTGCTATCTATCCTTCTGCTGGCCCTCATCGTGGGGCTGAGCCAGGCCCAGGGGCCGGAGCCGCCGGAGGGAGGCGCACAGCCGCAAGGAGAGGTGGGCATCCAGGCTATCCTGGGTACCGCCTTCACCTATCAGGGCCGCCTGCTGGTCGGCGGCAACCCGGTCAGCGGCACCTACGACTTTGAGTTCCGGCTCTATAACGCGGAGATTGGCGGAACCCAGGTAGGATCCACCGTTACGAAGGATGACATCTCCGTAAACGACGGCCTGTTCACCGTGCAACTGGACTTCGGCGACGTTTTTTACGGCACGGCCCTCTGGCTGCAGATCGGCGTGCGGCCGGGGGATAGCACCGGAGCATACACTACCCTCAGCCCGCGCCAGCCGCTGACCGCGGCGCCCTATGCGCTGGGGCTGCGGCCGGGGGCGCAGGTGGCCGGCACCAGTGGCACGATCCTGACCCTCTCCGGTGGCAGCACGGGGCTCTATGCCAGCGGCACCACCTACGGCGTATACGGCTTTGCCAGCGCTACCGGTGGCACCAACTACGGCGTGTACGGCCAGAGCAACAGCACCTCCGGCCGCGGCGTGTACGGCTGGGCCGCTACCGTCAGCGGCACCACCTACGGCGTGTACGGGGGAAGTGCCAGCACTGACGGCCGCGGCGTGTACGGCTACGCCTCTGCCACTACCGGCACCACCTACGGCGTATACGGCCAGAGCGACAGCACCTCCGGCTTCGGTGTGTACGGCCGGAACACCAAGGGCGTCGGTGGCGCGTTCGAAGGCAGCGACACGGGCGACGCCGTCGATATTTCTCTGGTGGGAGATCCCGGCCGGATCGTCGCCTACGGCGGCACCAACTCTAGGCTAAGCCTGCGGAGCAACGGCAATGTGATCATCGCCCTGGACAGCGACCAGAATGGCACCAACATCTTTTACATCACCTCTGGACCAAATACCCGCTGCACCGTCAACGAGGACGGCGATCTGACCTGCACCGGCACCAAGAGCGCCGTGGTGGACACGGCCGGGTACGGCCGGCGCAAGATGTATGCCGTGGAGAGTCCCGAGGTCTGGTACGAGGACCTGGGCACGGCCACGCTCGCCAACGGCGAAGTCACGGTTGCCTTTGACCCCATCTTTGCCGAGACGGTCAACCTGCGGGAGGACTATCACGTCTTCCTGACCCCCTTGAGCCAGGAGCCGGTTCTGCTCTACGTCACGGCCAAGACCCCTGACGGTTTCACCGTCCGTGGGATGACCCTGGACGGACGACCGGCGGCCTGCTCCTTGGACTACCGCGTCGTGGCCAAGCGGCTGGGCTACGAGGGTGTGCGTCTGGAACTGGCCGACTGGCTGGAGGAGGCGGAGTGAGGGACAGACTTACCTTGCGCCTCTGGATGGTAGTTCTCCTTGGCGCTTTCCTCCTGGCGAGCGCGACGGCTCCGGCCGGCCCGGAGAAGTCTTCGGCCGCCTATGTCATTGAGCAGGGGACGGCCTCCACCAGCGGCTGCGCCGTGTTCGGGTGGTCCACCGGCACCAGCGCCCAGTATGCTGGCTACTTCCGTGGCGACGTCTACGTCACGGGCGATCTGAGCGCCAGCGGCACCAAGTCCTTCCAGATTGACCACCCCCTGAACCCGGCCAACTGCTACCTCTACCACTTTGCCCAGGAAGGGCCCGAGGTGCAGAACGTCTACAACGGCGTGGTTACGCTGGACGCCAATGGTGAGGCCGTCGTTGCGCTCCCGCCATACTTTTCGGCCCTCAACACCGGCCCCTACCGCTACCAACTCACCCCCATCGGCGCGCCGATGCCCAACCTCCACGTCGCCCAGGAAATCCAGGGCAACACCTTCCGCATCGCCGGTGGCGTCCCCGGCAAGAAGGTCTCCTGGGAAGTGACCGCCGTGCGCAACGACCCCTACCTGCGCGACCATCCCGTCCGGGCCGAGGTAGATAAGCCCGCCGATGAGAGGGGTACCTACCTCTACCCCCAGGGCTACGGCCAGCCGGAGACGATGGGGCTGGATTATCAGCGCCACGCCCAATTGCCGGAGCGATAAGGGTGCGTGTAGAGGAGGTCGCCTTGCAACATCTCAAAAACGTCCTCCCCCTATCCATCCCGCGCTGGCTGCCGCCCCTGGTGGCCGCGCTCCTGTACCTGCCGGCCCTGCACGGGGGCTTCGTCTGGGACGACACGCTCTTCCTGGTGAATACGCCGTTCTACCGCGATCCGGCCAACTGGGGCCAGGCGCTGGCGCGCCCCTTCCTGCTCTCGCCCAACTACTACCGTCCGCTGGCCATCCTCACCTTCCTGGTGGAACTGCGCCTCTTCGGCCTGGCCCCCTGGGCCTTCCATCTCACCAACCTGGCCCTCCACACCCTCAACACCGCCCTCGTCACCTCCCTGGCCGCGCGATTGGCCTCCGGGGACACGCACCCCCAGGGCCCCTCGCGCCTCCTGGGGGCCGCCGCCGGGCTCTTCTACGCCCTCCACCCGGCCCTGGTGGAGAGCGTCGCTTTCATCTCCGGCCGCTTTGACCTGCTGCTGACGGCGCTGCTCCTGGCGACGCTGCTCCTGGAGCGACGTCTGGCAGGCGGGCGCACCGCCGCCCTGCTGGCCGCTGGCGCGGCGCTGGGGATGCTGACCAAGGAGATGGCCGCCGGATTCGTGCTTGTCTATCCTCTCTGGTGGTGGGCGACCCGCGCCCCCCGGCCGAGCCTTGCGGCCATCCGCAGGGACCTGCTCCCCCGCTGGGGCGGCGTGGTGGCGGGGACCGCACTGGCCCTGCTGGTGCGCGACCTGGTGCTGGGCGCGCTCTGGCTTCCCCGCGCCGGCAACCCGCTGGATGCGGGGGGGCCGCTGAGCCACGCGCTGCTGGTCCTGCGCTCCTTCGGCGAATACGTCCTGCTGGCCCTCTGGCCCTTCACCACGCTGACCCCCATCCACTACGCCGACCTGCCCCTGCGGCCGGGAGACGCGGCGGTATGGCCGGCGCTGTTCCTGGCCCTGGCCGCGGCGGGCGTGCTGGCGTGGGGGGTGCGCCGGGGCGGCCCTCCCGCCCAACTGGCCCTGGCCGCTGCGGTTGCCCTTGCTCCGGTGCTCAACGTCATCCCGCTGGAACTGGGCGGCGGGGCGTTTGTGGCCGAACGGTTCCTCACCTTCCCGCTGGCCCTGCTGGCCCTGGCGCTGGCAACGGTGCCGTTTCCCCCGGCCCCTTCCCGCCGGGCATCCCTGGTCGTCCCAGCGCTGGCCCTGTGGCTGGTGGCGGCCGCCGCCACGGTGCAACTGACCGTCCCCCACTGGCAGAGCGACGAGACGCTCTGGCACTGGGGGATGCGCCGCGCGCCTCGCTCGCCCGTCCCGTACACCAACCTGGCGCTGGTGGCGGTGGAGGGCGGCCGCTACACCGAGGGGCTGGCACTGGCCGAGCAGGCCCTGGCGCTGGACCCGGCGGACCTCAACGCGGCCAACCACAAGGGACTGGCGCTCTTCCACCTGGGACGATACACTGAGGCCGAGGCCATCTTTGCCGACCTGGTGGCGCGCGCCCCGCAGGAACTTCTGTACTGGAACAACCTGGCCGGCGCGCTGCGCGATCAGGGGAAACTGCAGGAGGCAGAACGGATTTTGCTGGACCAGGTGCTGGCCCGGGACCCTGGCTTTCCGGCGGCGCACCTCAACCTGGGCCTCGTCTACCTGCGCGCCGACCGGCCGGACCTGGCCGCGCGCCATCTGGGCGAGGCGGCCCGTCTTCTGCCCCCCGGGCAGGCGGAGGAGGCGAAGGCGCTTCTGGCCCAGACCCGGGAGCCGGCCCGCTGGCTGCGCCTAGCCGACCTGTTGCTGGCCCACGACGACCCGGAGGGGGCGCTGGACGCGCTGGACCAGGCAGAGCATCTGGGCGCCGACCCGCGGGACGTCGCCATCGGGCGCAGCGCGGCCCTCATCCATCTGGGAGAGTTGGAGACGGCGGAGGCGCTCTTATGGCAGATGCTGGAGGCCGGGGTGGAGGATGCGCGGGCGTACAACAACCTGGGGCTGATCGCCCTTCAGCGGGGGGAGGACGAAACGGCGCGCGGGTACTTCCGGCGGGCGGCCGAACTGGCGCCGGAGTGGGACCTGCCGCGCCGGAATCTGGAGATGATGGAGGAAGAAAAATGAAGACGCGATGGTTTCGTTGGGGCGTTCCTTTGCTTCTGCTGATGCTGCTGCCGGCGGTGGCCCTGGCCCAATCAGGCGGTGGCTACGACCTGACCTGGAGCACGGTGGACGGCGGGGGGTACACCTGGAGCGAGGGTGGCGGCTACGCGCTTGGCGGCACGGTGGGCCAGATGGACGCCGGGGTGCTTACTGGCGGTGGGTATACCCTCGCCGGTGGCTTCTGGGGTGGGATAGCGCCGTACCGCATCTACCTGCCGCTGGTGCTGCGGGACTTTTAGCCCTCACCCACCCCCAACTCTCTCCCTCTCCCAGGCCGGGGAGAGGGAGGGGGCCACGGGGGAGGGTGAGGGACTTGTCCTCCGCGCCCTCTGCGTCTCCGCGGTGAAGAACAGATCTCCCAAAGCCGAAGAGGAGGGAAAATATGCGCGCGAAATATTCCCTCGGCCCGCTGGTCCTGATCCTGGCCATCCTCTGGGCCTGCAACCTGGCCCCCGCCCCAACAGCAACGCTCCCGCCCGCCGTCTCCCCATCCGCGCCGGCCCCGCCACCGGCAACCGGGCCGTCCCGACCATCCGCCCCCGGCCGCACCTTCTACGTCGCCCCGCACGGCGATAACAGCAACCCCGGCACCCGCGAGCAGCCCTGGGCCACCCCCGGCTACGGCTCCCGCCAACTGGCCCCCGGCGATACCCTCATCATCCTCGGCGGCCGCTACACTCTCTCCGAGTACGACGCCGACATCATCACCCCGCCCTCTGGCACCGCCCAGGCCTGGGCCACCATCCGCGGCGAGGAGGGCAATCGTCCCGTCCTGGCCGGGCGGGATAACCTCGCCACTGCCGTCAACCTGGCCGGGGCCCAGTACGTCCGTATACAGAGCCTGGAGATCACCCACGACGACCAGGCCCAGGGCGAGGCCGCCTGGTTCCGCGAGGACGGCGACCCGCGCTTTGTCCGTCCGGCCTGGGGGGAGGCGGGGGACTATCACCTGCATGAGGGCAGTCCGGCGATAGACGCCGGGGCGGCCGACGGCGCGCCAACCGTGGACCTGGAGAACCGCCCACGCGATGCCCGCCCCGACATCGGGGCATACGAGCTCCGGCGTCCCACGTCGCGGCTCTACCTGCCCCTGGTGATGTAGGGCAACTCCGCAGGAGTTGCCTACGCAAGAGGAGGTACAAGATGAACGATCAACAGAGATTCCAGACCATTCTATCCGGCACCCAGTTCAGAAGAAGTGCAACGAAAGGCCAGGGGATCCTTGTCGGCAGCCTGTTGGCCGTTCTGCTGCTGGCTTTTCTGTTCCTGAGCCAGGCTCCGGGGCTCTCGGAGGCCCAGGGCCCACAACCAGCAGGCCTTGCCGGCACGGGCACCTTCTGGGCCACGGCGGACACCTATGTCATCAGCACGGCCCCGGCCGGCAACTACGGTTCGAACCGCTGGATGTTCGTGCAGAATGACTACGGCGAGGAGTTCAAGGGCGACGCCTGGGTCCTGCTCAAGTTCGCCGGCTTTGGGGACTTGCCGCCGAACATGATCTACAGGACGGCGACGCTGTGGATGTACCAGGAATATGCTGAACCGGCCACGGGCGACAAGATGATCCGCATCTGTCGCGCCGGGAGCGACTGGAACCACTCCACCGTCACCTGGAATACCCGGCCGACAGCGTGCAACGGCTATGTGACTCGCTATGCGGGCACCGGCTCCGGCTGGCAGAGCTTCGATGTGACCGGCCTGGTGAGCGGTTGGCTCGACGGCACTGTGCCCAACTACGGCTTCAGCATCCGGCCTGAGACCGCGGGCGAATGGATGCGCCGCTACCGTACCTACAACTACGACAACGACCACACCTATTGGCCCTACCTGGTCATCAACTACGACCTGCCCACCGCCACCCCAACGGCCACCCGGACGCCGACCCGCACACCGACTCCCACGGCCACCCGGACGCCGACCCGTACACCGACCCCCACGCCAACGGTCACTCGCACGCCGACCCGCACCCCGACCCGCACGCCGACCTCCACCATTACGCCGACCCGGACACCGACCCGTACGCCGACCCGCACGCTCACCCCGACCCGTACGCCGACCCGCACGCTCACCCCGACCCGTACGCCGACCCGCACGCTCACGCCGACCCGGACGCCGACCCGTACGCTCACCCCGACCCGGACGCCGACCCGTACCCCCACGCGTACGCCAACGCCGAGCGGAAGCTGTTTTGACGGCATTCGGAACGGCAACGAGCAAGGCATTGACTGCGGCGGCCGCTGTCCGCCGTGCAATCGCTGCGAGCTGTCTGCCTTGCCTGCCAGCTTCGACTGGCGAGACTACTACACGCTGCCTCCGGTCAGAGACCAGCAGAACTGCGGCGGCTGCTGGGCGTTTGCCACGATCGGCGCGATGGAGGGGACGTATCTCGTGGAGACCGGCAGGCAAATCAATCTCTCCGAGCAGGACCTGGTGTCCGGTTGCTATCCTCCTGCCAGCTGCAACGGACGGAGCGCCTCGGTGAGCGCGCGACGGGATACGTTTGAGCACGTCCAATACGGGGGCGTGGTAGACGAAAGCTGCCTGACGTTTCAATCGGGCGGCTGCTCCGACATCCGCTGTGGCACCGCGGGCGATCCGTGCAACTGCGGCAGCGGCCGATGTTCCATTCCGTGCACTTGCAATCGTTGCTCGGGTTGGACCGGCAGGCTCTGGACGAGTGCCGACTATGGACACGTCGGCGGCAATCGAGAGGCGATCAAACGCGCTTTGCTCTGCCACGGCCCGCTCCATTCCTGCGGCGGCGGCCATTGCATCGTGATCGTCGGCTGGAACGCGAACGGATGGATCGTGCGGAACAGCTGGAGCAGTAGCTGGGGTGAGGGCGGCTACGGCACGGTGGCCTACGATCATCCCTGGGGTGGCGATGCCTGGTATGTCTCGGGCGTTTCTCCTGCATTCGCGATTGACTTTGAGGAGAATGATGGCCTGGCCGCCGGCGATGTGCAGGCCGATGGCTATGCCGAGATCATCCATGCCGACCGCTCGGATGATCGCGTGCGCATCTACACCCAGTCCGGGGCTTTGGCGGCCAGTTGGAGCCTCAACTTTGAGGAGTACGATGGCCTGGCGGCCGGCGACGTGAACGGCGATGGCCGGGCCGAGATCATCCTCGGCGATCGGTCAGACAACCGGATCCGTGTCTACAACAGAGACGGCACCCAGCTTGCCGGTTTCAGCTGGGACTATGAACAGTACGATGGCCTGGCGGCCGGTGACGTGAACGGCGACGGCCGGGCCGAGATTATCCTCGGCGATGCCTCGGACGATCGGATCCGCATCTTCAACATGAACGGCACCCAGCTCGCCAGCTTCAGCCGCGACTATGAGCGGTACGACGGCCTGGCGGTCGGCGATGTGAACGGCGATGGCAGAGCGGAGATCATCCACGGCGATCGGTCCGATGATCGGATTCGCGTCTTCAATATGAGCGGCACCCAGCTCGCCAGCTTCGCGCGCGACTTTGAAGGACACGACAGGCTGGCGGCCGGCGATGTGAACGGCGACGGCCGGGCCGAGATCATCCACGGCGACAGAGACAACTGGATCACCATCTACGACATGCATGGCAACAAGATGCGGGAATTCGCCGTGGACTTCGAGCAGGGCGACGGGCTGGCCGCCGGCGACGTGGATTCCGACGGCCGGGCCGAGATCATCCACGGCGACCGGGGGGACTGGATCCGCATCTTCCATCTGAACGAAGGTGTCGGGTCGGCTTCAGGGTTGATGTCCTTCCTGCCGCAAAGCCGTCCCAATTCCCTGGCATCGTTCCTGCGCAGCGTGCTTGCGCCGGAGCGCAGCCGGTCTGCGCCGGCGTGCGGCGGTTCCGGCGCCGGGTCGCGGGGATCCGATTCCATGCCCAACCCCGCGGCGGTCTATTGCCGGGCGCTGGGGTATGAGTATATCCCCGTGCAGACGGAGCAGGGCGAAGACGGCGTGTGCCGCCTGCCAGAAGGCGATGTCGTCGCCTGGCACTTCCTGAAAGGACAGGCCGGCCAATCGTCCAGTTACTGCGCTCAGAAGGGCTACGGGATCGAAGTCGCCAACGACCCGACGACGTGTGCGCGCTTCCAGACCGATTCCTGCGCCGTGTGCGTGCTGCCGGACGGCCAGCGGGTCGAGGTCACCGAGCTGATGGGGCTGAGCTTCAACGAATCGCGCTGCGGCGACGGCGTATGCAGCGATCCGGAAAACGCTGCCAACTGCCCGCAGGATTGCCCCTCTGGCGGCGCCGACGGCTACTGCGACGGCGCGAATGACGGCATCTGTGACCCCGATTGCGAGCCGGGCGGCGATCCGAATTGTCGGTTCATCTACCTTCCCGTCATCCTGAAGAACTACGAACCGCTGCCGTAAGGTTGCTTTTCCCTCTAGCTTGACCTGAAAATCGTCGTCGGACGTGCCAGGCATCCTCTCAGGTGCCTGGCACGTGGTCACGGACCTGTTTGCATGGCACCATGAACATTCAGACGTCGGGGCTTGCCCCGGTCTCCGCAGCAAGCTGCGACGTCCACTCGTTCCCCCTGGACGCCGGGGCTTGCCCCGGTCTCCGCAGCGAGCTGCGACGTCTGCTTGTCTCCCCGGACGCCGGGGCTTGCCCCGGTCTCCGCAGCAAGCTGCGGCGTCCGCTCATCCCCCCGGACGCCGGGGCTTGCCCCGGTCTCCGCAGCAAGCTGCGGC